>Ga0075857_110_pt1 | contig 48958 bp, 52 predicted proteins | sample RifGroF2_FD_67959 | JGI IMG/M metagenome (GOLD analysis project Ga0075857, IMG submission 67959) | Microgenomates (Collierbacteria) bacterium GW2011_GWF2_44_15
TTCCTTACCAGGCGTTTATATCTTCGAAGACGACAAAGGAAAACCACTTTACATAGGTAAATCAATCAATCTCAGATCGAGGATCAAGCAACATCTAGAAGGATATCGCACAGCTTATACCAAGGCCGTTCATTACGTTCCTCTTACAAAAACCTTGTACTTTAAAACTGTTTTTAATGATCTAGAGGCCATTATTCTAGAGTCTAACTACATCAAGTCTTACCAACCCCGTTATAACGACATCCTCAAAGATAACAAAAGCAATCTCTATATTATCTTTACCGATCCTCCTAATATTAGGATCCTTAAAACAAGATCCTCAGACATCCGCACTCTTGAACTGGATAATTACGAAAAGCAGGTCTTTGGACCTTATACCTCTAGTAACACGGCTACGGTTCTTCTAAAGCAAATCAGGAGAATCTTCGGATACTGCCTTTCCCCCTTCAACCCAACCCAAAGAATGTGTTTTAACCGACATCTTGGCCACTGTCCTGGAGCGTGTGATGGCACCATTTCCAGATCAGAATACAATTCGCATCTTGGGAAGATAAAGAAGTTTCTCTCAGGTCGATTTAAAACCTTGAAGAAACAACTCACCGCAAACATTATTAAAGCTTCTAAGAAGTTGGATTTTGAAACTGCTCTGGACAATAAGAATGAGCTTCTCGGTTTGGAAAACACACTTACTACTCAAACTACCAGCCTACTTCTCAGCCTATCCGACGCCAACGACCAACTTCTCAAAGAAATACCAAAAAAACTAAACCATCCACTATTGACCGATCCACCTATTAGGATCGAGTGTTTTGATCTGGCACATCTGATGGGGGAGAGCTATGTTGGTTCCATGGCGGTCTTTGAGAATTGTTCACCTTCAAAATCTGAATACCGTCATTTTAAAGTCAGACAACCGGACAAATCCGACCCATATGCAATGAGACAAATTATCTCCCGACGACTGAATCACCCAGAATGGGGAAGGCCGGACCTAATTGTTTTGGATGGGGGAATTCCACAACTGTCGGTAGTCTCCTCTGTAGTTCCAATAGGAATCCCGGTAATAACTCTTGCCAAACAAAAGGAAATAATCTATTTCTACGACGATTTGGGAGCTGTCACCAGCAGACACCTGGATCTTGACGATCCGGTATTGAATTTATTCAGATTCATCAGAGACGAGGCACATCGTTTTGCCAACACTTATCATTCAAGACATAAAGCAAAACATCTGGTCTCCCAGGATTAAAAAGGATATACTTTTATTAGCATGAAACGCTTGTTAAGGACAATTTCTATCAATTTGCTGGTTTTATACCTAGTTGATCTTGTTTACCCAGGTTTTTCTATCAAACACGATCCTAAGATCCTCCTTACTGCCGCCGTCATCTGGCTCCTTCTGAATAAGGTAGTTAAACCTATTATCAAGCTGCTTCTCCTGCCTATCAATCTGATAACCCTAAACCTTTTTGCCTGGGTTGTCAGCCTTCTTACTCTCTTCTTACTTCAATCCATTGTCGGAGACATAGAAATTGTCTCTTATCAGTTTCCCGGATATTCCGTCGAGGGATTTGTCGTTCCTCCTCTCTTTATCAATTTGTTCTTCTCCTATCTAATCACCTCGACACTCCTCAATACCTTTTTGGCCTTTGTTAAGTGGCTGATATCCAAAGAGGAATAAAATAGGAAGATAATTTATAATCAAGACCTATGCAGCTCACCCTTATACTCCAAATCGTTGTTTCCATCGCGCTTATAGTCCTCGTCACTCTTCAGTCCAAGGATTCGTCCCTTGGTAGTTCCTTTTCCTCGGTGACACAATCAGGTTTCCATACCAAGAGAGGACCCGAAAAAGCCTTATATCTTGTGACCATCATCGTCGGTCTGGTCTTTCTAGTTCTTTCGCTTCTTAACATCCTTTTCGCACGATGATTAAAGCCATAAGAGAACAATTTTGGTACACCAGATCATTTATCAAAAAATACTCCGCTCAAGTACTCCTAGGAACTATTGTCACTATTCTTCTCGCACTCGCGGGTAATTACCTACTATCCAAGCTTCCAAAATCTAAGCCTTCATACAGGGTAGGCCTTATAGGCCAGTACACCACCAGCCAGCTTCCTCAAACCATCCTTAACCTGATAAACGGAGGACTGACCACCTTCAATGAACAACTTGAAGTTATCCCCAACCTTTCTGAAAAATGGCAAATTGACCAACAAAGCAACACATATACCTTCGAATTGAAGCCAAATCTCCAGTGGAGTGACGGCTCTCAGGTTAATCTCAAAGATATAAAAATTTCCATACCTGGTGTCTCGGTGGAAATGATCGAACCTAACTCAATAAGTTTTAAGCTCCCATCTAAGTTTTCACCTTTCCCTTCACTGCTTAACTTCCCATTGATAAGCTCCAAGGGTAAAGTGGTGGGAGATTTTGATATTCGCATTAAACAAAAGGGTAGTGGGGTAGTCACTCAAATACTGCTTGAATCACCCGAAAAAAAAATAACCTTTAATTTTTACTCAACTGCCAAACAAGCGATTACGGCCTACAAGTTGGGTCAAATCGACCTGGTGGCCGACATTCCAACCTCACAAGATGGAGACTTGGCATCATTTGGCAAATTAAATAAAAGCGTTGATGAGAGCCAGGTAGTCATGGTCATTTTTAATCAAAGTGACCCCAACCTCAAAGACAAAGCCACTCGACAGGGAATTTCTTATGCCATAAAAGATAAGTCTTTTGGTGAAACACCTGCTCTGACCACGATTAATCCAATGTCATGGGGTTTCAATCCACTGGTCAAGACTTACCAGCATAACCTACAAAGAACCAAAGAGTTGATAAAGTCTACTCTTACCCTTGAGTTATCTACTCTCCCGGAGCTACTTCCTGTAGCTGAAAAATTCAAAGATGATATCGAATCCGACTTGATTAAAATAAACATCAAAGTGGTCACTTCAACCCCGGATCAATTTCAACTTTTCCTAACAACTTTTAACATTCCCGTAGATCCCGACCAATACCAGCATTGGCATTCCACTCAAGCTGGAAACATCGGCAAGAGCAACGACGAAAAAATCGATAAGCTTCTCGAGGATGGTCGTACGACCTTCGATCAGAAAGAGCGAAAACTAATTTATCTAGACTTTCAGAAAACTTTCTCGGAGGAGCTTCCGGCCTTGATTCTCTATCATCCTTCGTACTTCAACCTGGCCAGGAAAGAGGCTTATTTTGATATAATCAACATCACCAAATCTTCAGATTAGGCTTGGGCGGGTGGCGAAATTGGTAGACGCGCAGCGTTCAGGACGCTGTGGGAGCAATCCCTTGGGGGTTCAAATCCCCCCCCGCCCACTTAGTATATTAATCATCCTTATATTTACGGCTAACTAGAAATATAGATTCAACCACCACTTTGGTAGGGGTGGTTTTTTCATGCCTGTGATAAAATATACAGGTACGATTAGCCGAGGTGGCGAAATGGTAGACGCACTACCTTGAGGTGGTAGCGCCCTTAACAGGCATGGAGGTTCAAGTCCTCTCCTCGGCACAAAAGTCCTTACGGATCCTTAGCTCAGCTGGTTAGAGCGTTCGGTTTACATCCGAAAGGTCGAAGGTTCGATCCCTTCAGGATCCACAGAAATATCCCATGTGATAGGATTGTTTGATGAAAGCTCGTAAGAAAGTTGTTGTTATTGGCGGAGGCACGGGTACTTATACGATTCTTCTCGGATTAAAGAAATACAACTATGATATTTCTGTAATTGTTACCATGACCGACTCGGGAGGCAGCAACCGGGTTATTAGGGACGAGTTTGGACTTTTGCCCACCTCGGATATCAGACAGGCGATGGTCGCCTTGGCATCGGAAAATGTGGACGACCTCTATAGGAAGCTATTTACTTATCGTTACCATCAGGGAACCGGTCTTAATGGCATGACGTTCGGCAATCTATTCATGTTGGCTCTGACGGACATCCTGGGGTCCCAAAAAGAAGCTCTTAGTGAAACCTGCAGGCTATTGGGAGTTAAAGGTAATATCATTCCGGTCACCTTTGACAACTCTCAACTACTAGCCCGTTACGATAACGGGAAACAAGTCCTGGGTGAGCACTCTATTGACGAGCCTAGCGAAGAATTCGCATCACATAGAATCATCGAACTTGAGACCATTCCCCAAGCTCACGCTAACCCTGAAGCCATTGATGCCATCATGGGTGCCGATATCATTGTCTTTGCTCCAGGAGACCTTTATACAAGTCTGTTAAGCAATATCATCGTCAAAGGCATTAGAGAAGCAGTCATAAAATCCAGGGCAAAAAGGATCTATATAGTCAATCTGATGACCAAACACGGTCAGACTAACCATTTTAAAGCTAGTGATTTTTGCCTAGAGCTATCGAAATTCCTTAAGGGACATAACCCGGACTATATCCTAATCAACAAGCCCATGAAGTTAAGCAGGCAAATAGCCAAGCGCTACGAAGAAGAAAGGGCAGAAATCGTCACCGACGATCTTGATGAACACTGGGAAAATCTTGCAGGGTCAAGAATTATTAGGAAAGATTTTACGGCCAAAGAGGTCTTTGAGAACGCAAAGGGGGACAAGCTCAGAAGAAGCCTTATTCGCCACGACTCCGACACTCTCGCGAAGATCGTCTCCGATATAGCTTCAGGTAAGATATAATACTCAAATCACGTTTCTCGAGGAGGGTACCTTGAACAAGAAAAGTAATGATCCTTATTATCTACTTCTCAGCGAACGATATTTAAGAGCCTACAGTGTTATCCACGATTATGAAGTTATTCAGGCAACAAATCGTCTATCTTTGAAAGCTGCTGTTACCGATGAGGAAAAGACATTTCTCAGACGGGAAATGTATTCCGGACGAAAACTATTGTCCAGCCTCAATAGAGATATCCGGAATTTCTACCACTACCGCGAGATTCACAATTTTAGCCCCTGGGAATAGATATCCTTGCTCACCGTTTCGGTGAGCTTTTTTGGTATAATTGGGCTCACGAGCCGAGGTAGCCAAGGTAGTCACGGCGGGAGTCTGAAAAACTTCAGATAAGTGTGCAATTCACTTCCTCGGCACATTTTTGATAAAATATATCCGATGCGGGAATAGCTCAGTTGGCTAGAGCGTCTCCTTGCCAAGGAGAAGGTCGCGAGTTCGAGTCTCGTTTCCCGCTCACTAGAACAAAGAATCACCTGTTGGTGATTTTTTTGTATATGTGACCTTTTTACCCACGGATATTCCCAATCGCTTCGCTTCTCCTGCCTCTATTTCCAGAACTACACTAACCGGTGTGCTTGGTTGTACCCGAGCAATATCGTCATTAACAGGCACCGGAACGTTTTCGTCAATATCAACGATTGTGTCACCGTCTATCCAGATTATATCCAAGGGAAATCGCATATCTTTCATCCAAAACACATGCCTGTCCCTGGAACTCATGATAAATAGCATCCCCTTGTCTTGACCCAACTCCGTTCTCCCGGATAGACCCTGTGCTCTCTCTGCCTCCGAGTCGGCAATCTCAACAATGAAGCTGTTTTCACCAATAGTTATCCGATCGACAACGTCTGACTGTGGTCGATATCCAAACAAACCAACAAGACCACCAATCAACAGAATAATTACCGCTAAATACTTCACTAATCTCCAATATATCCCAAAAATTGGACTCTGATGGTAAAATCTCAAAGTATCTAAAGCAACTTGAAATTAGGAGGAATGCACATGAGTAATTTAAAGCTGAAAAGAGTCTTGATGATCTCTTTGATCGTATTGGGTGTAATAGGTTGTCTGTTGCTGAGTTATTTGGCTGCCACTGGAGCCTGGGGCTGGACTGTAACCACCATAGAAAGCCTAATCACTCAGGGACCTGCGGCTATTATCTCAGCCATTTTGGCAGTCCTCTTTTCGTACTACTGCCTTATCCCATTGGTGATCATTGTCCTATACCTCATCTTTGTTTACTTCGTCTATATTCGCTAGACTTTCCGACTCCGGTTGACCCCGGAGTTTTTCTTTTCTTGCTCCCAAAGGTATAATACATAACGCATGACTCAAAACAGGATAGAGCCTAATGAGTTCGAAAAAAACCTGATTTCTCTATATTTAAGACACGGCTCTATCGAGCAAGTTTTTAATATAAAAAATTACGACCTTCCCGTCTCCTTTGCCACCTATCACCGCCTGCTCAATAAATTTGGGATCATCAAGTCCGCCGGACCAAACAGTAGACTTTCAGAATCACTTCATGTTCTGTCTCTGATTAATAACTACAAAGTTCCTCTAGAAAGGGTTTATCGAAAATACGCCCCACACACTCTAAAGGTTTCAACCAATACCCTCCACCGTATCATGCACCATATTAGGCTTGGAGTTACTAGACGTTGCGGAGCGGCTATCTTAATTTCACACGAATCTAGTAAGGATAGATATCTCCTGGCTCAGGATGTCAGCCTCAACAATCCCTCACTTGGTGAACCAGGTGATTTTTCCCTACCCATGGGACATACCCGAATGCAGGACAATTCAACGACCTCTATTACTCGGGTGCTTCAGCAAGAGGTTTTCACGAATAAATGCTTGGATGGCAGCTTCCCATTCAATCTGATATCTAAAAATGCCAAACCTATATTCTTCATAAATATCGCCGATATTAAAGTAGCGGTTTTCCGGCTGATAATCCCTGACAAATACAATGATTTCTCCAGTTTTAAACTACAAGGTCATTGTTTTAAAAATCAAAACGAGCTTCAAGCAATAAAAATTAGACCTGGAGTAGGGGAGATAGTCGAAAAATATGAAGAACTGAGGTTTGCGCCTCAATCAAATACAGAGATTGTCATTAATTCAAAATTAAACCTTGCCCTTTCTGAGCTTCCGGAGCGCTTAAATTAGCCTCAGGCATGGTAAAATATACTCACTTTGCCGAGTCGTCTAGTGGTAGGACGCCTCCCTTTGGAGGAGGATATCCTAGGTTCGAATCCTAGCTCGGCAACAAAACGCTTGAAAAATTCGACAAAGTGACAAGTTACTTGGTGTCAATGGTTTAGAGGTAATGTGAACCAAAAGACTGTTTTATGATCCTCTGATTCAAAACCCACCCTACCCCCCAATTTTTCCACAAACAACTTGACAATGTATAGACCCATTCCCGTACCGCCTTCTTTAACTTTCTTTGCTTCTGCTGCTCGGTAAAACTTTTCGAACATGTGCGGCCTTGCTGCTTCTGAAATGACCTCTCCAATATTACTGATAGAAATCTTCAAGAAGTTTTCTTCCTTTAATACATCTACTACCACCTCAGTTCCTGGATCAGAATATTCGACTGCGTTGGATATAAGGTTTTGAAAAATACCGTGCAAAAGTTTTATGTCTGTGGACAAAGCTACACGAGCGTTCTCAATACCCGTCAGTGTGATCGTTCGCTTGGAAGTTTCAACATATGGCTTAATCTCTTCAAGGAATTTATATATATATTCCAAGAGATTGATATCTTGCAAATCAATGTTTTGGGTTCCAAGTTCGATTCTTGAAACGTTCAGCATGTCGTTGACTGTGCTACCTAAAACCTCAACAAAATTCGTCACATTCTTTAGGTGTGTTTTTTGCTGATCACTAAGTTTCTCCTCCGGTATATCCAAAAGCTGCAATGACCACCTCATCCCGGCGATGGGAGTTTTTAATTGGTGGGTAGCGATAGATATGAATTCGCTCTTAATTCTGTCAATTTCCTTTTCCTGGGTAATATCTCTAAAAGTGATTACGACACCTATTCCTTTATCGCTCCAGGTAATGGCTTTGATGTTAATCGCTATAGGAAGTTTAGTCTTGTCCTTCCTAATGCAGAAAACTTCAGAAGTAAATGAACTGTTGACATCTACCAGAAGGGGCTTGCCCTCACTGTCTTCCAATTCGAGAGTTTCTACTAACGGTTTACCGTAAACTTCCTGAAAACTCCACCCCAACATCCTCCTGGCAGCAGAATTGACCACTGTGATCCTTCCGTATTGATCTGTGGCTACCACACCGTCACCAATACTCAACACAAGGGCGTCACCTTTAACCTTTTCCCTCTCAATCTCTTTCTTTGCCTGATCCAGGTCCTCAATCATTTTTATCATCGTCTTCTGGGCATTTTCCAACAAGACATTCTGTGACTTCAGCGCCTCAGAGATTGCCTTTCCCTGAGTGAATTCACGGATATTACACTGAACGATCCTCTTTTCTCCTGCTTCATAGACATTGCTAATAAAAGTAACCTTAATAAGCAATCCATCTTTTGTTTGTAGCGGTAAATTCTCGTAACGGGTAGTTCTGTTTGTACGCAACCCTTCAAATGCTTCCATGTTGGGAATGATGTTATTAAGAAGGTCAATCTCCCATATCTTTTTCCCAACAAATTCTTCATAGCCAAAAAGTTGAAAAATATATGAATTTGCTTCAATTATCACTCCCGTTTCTGCATCAACTATCTGACGATAGAATACATCGGGCGACTGAACCGAAGCATTGTTTGAACGAGAAAAAATTTCCGATAATTGTTTCAGCATTTTTCCTGCTCAATAAATAAAATATTCTTAATTTCTTCTCTTGTGATCTTAAAAAAATTGTAACATATGTTATATATACGAGGTTGATGCATAGCAAAATAATGTTGGGAATATCTAAACAAAACCCACCCTGAATAAGGTGGGTTTGTTTATCTGCTTACACCCCGCCACTATGGACTGATAAGGACCAGTCCTGGGTTTGTGCCGATCTCATAGATAATGGCTGATGTTCCTCCATCATTTGCTGTCACAGCTGAGTTATCGGTCGATTCGAGATAGGTATTGAGCTCGTATGTGTTTCCATCACTTCTGAAAGCATAAAGCATACTTCCCGCTGCAATCTGTGTCGTTCCATCGGAAATGACCGTCACTGTAGTGGCGTTTTGACGTGGGTCTATCGGTAATACCGAAAGGTACTTGGAAACGTCCATGCCAACATAGTTAGCGGTATTGGCTGCCTCACGACTACCGGTAGATGCACCGGAGTAGGGAGTGGTTGTGGTTCCTGGCAGGGTTTCTCCATCTGCGATTGACAAATCAATTGCTTTTCTTACGGTTGCCAAGTCCGACAGTCTGGTTGCGTCTCTACTTTTTCTCTGAGCCTCGGCAGGATTAATTGCCAAAACCACTAGCGTTGCCAAAATTCCCAAGATAGCAATCACCACTAAAAGCTCGATTAGTGTAAAACCTTTAAAGTTTTTTTTCATTCATTATTCACCTCCATTCGTTTTTCATATTAATAATATTCATGTCTATTCATATGGCTCAACCCTAACAACGGGAAGATTCGTGGATCTGGAGGCGTCTGGCTTTATAGAGTCCCTCAGAGTTTCCAGATTACTTTCCTTAAATCTGGGCACATTGATTGAGGTGATCGTTAGCGGTAGAGTAGGGACTTCACGCAAAGAGAAAAGGCCATAAGCAACATAAATTGCCAATCCAAGCCATAAAATCACACTGACAACAATGTATACCGACAAGTTCGTTCTTAGATGGTCTTCTCTTTCTTTAATTGTCATATATCTATATTGAGCATTAATGATCCGGTAAAGGACGCCTTAACTCCGGGTTTAGTTTCATGGGTCAGAACCGTAATTTTGTCTGTTTTATAAAAATAATTCATTTTTGCTAGATCGGACATAAAACTCCTGACATTGTCAAAACTCCCTTCAAGGTTAATTTGCAATCCAAGTCCCGGCAACAATTTACCGGCGATATCGATTGTTTCAGGAAAGTCATCAAAATCCAAAATTACCGTCAAGCTTCTATCCCTGGCCAGTTGTTCTAATGATGCTGCGAATCTAGCAACACCCTCCTCATCGGAAGGTAATGCGCTCAGCCAGACGTTTGTTTCTCCTGCAACGCCGGGAAGACTATCCGAAAGATCGGCCAACTTAACTCGATTTTCAGCCAAATTGTTGGTTTCTGCTTGTGCCAAATTCACTAGCCTCAATTGCTTTTGTGTTAGGAAAAATAAGGCGACGATCACTCCAAGAAGTAACAGGAATATTGTTAGATGCGCTGTTGGTATGGTTGTTTTTCTCATAGTCGTGCTTGGCTGGCAATTCGGAATGTAATTCCGGTTTCTTTTTCTAGACTCCCAAAATAAAGCACTCCATTTGAAAAATCAGATAATCGCAGAAGGGAATCGTAGAAATCCAAAACCAATTGACGTGAATTGGCATTTCCAGTAATCAACCATGTACTGGTTTTGTCAATAAGTCTTGCACCTCCCAAATTTCTGGAATATACAAAACTAGTAAGGGTAATCCCCAAGGGAGTCGTATTCTGGAGCTCTCGTAACAATCCGTCTTCTCCGCCGGTAGCTCCTCTGAGTAAGATTAATCGATCTGTCAATTTATTTATTTCCTCTGTTCTCCTGATAAGCTCGGCACTTGAAGAGGCTACCAACTCGGCTCTGTATTGTTGATTTAGAGATTTCAGATTATCCAATCTGACATTGCTGGACTGCCATAAAAATATCATTGCAACCGCTCCTAAAACGGTAAGGGCGCTTAATAAGGAAAGGACTACTCTCCACACACCCAATACTCCACCTCGAACTTCCTCCAACCGAAAATCCGCCGGCAACAAGTTTACAGATAGCTCACTTACTGCAGTCTTCATACTAAGTCCGTGAGAGGTATGCAGCAGATTGTGATTTTGTGCATCAGGAGTCAGTCGACTTTTGGCCATCACCACTGGTAATTTCGTTTCCTGCAGACGATTCGCTATTTCTACGATCGTGGAACTAAATCCCGATACTAATAATTCTTGCACTGGTCTTTCCGGATGCTTGGAATTGGCGAACTTAACATATTCTCTTACCGATGTGAGAATTCCACCCTTACTTTCAATATCTTGTTCGGTCAAGAAGTCGGACAATCTGGGATTCCCATTGGTTAGATAGATGAACTCTGTTGCTCCATCCCCTAAGAAAACCATCAGTTGGTTTTTGCCTTTAAGTTGACCGGGGTCAATTATCCTGATATTTGAAAAAACCGCAGGTTCGACACTGACCAGATTCAATCCAATACCTCTGACCAAGCCCATATACGCCTTGATAATATTTTTTGGGATTGCAGCCAGTAATACTTCAATCAAGCCACTCACATCCTTTCCAATGATAATTCTGTCTGTCTCCACCTCACCGGGTAAAACTGGTAACAAGGACTTCACTTGCCAATCTATCGCCTCATCTACGTCTCTTCCGGCAAGTTTTGGTAGAGTGAACTCCCTTAAAAACACTCTACTGTCACTGATCCCGACTACCACGTCCATTCCCGCCGAAATCGGCGACGGTTGAGTCTCAGACAGCATTCGTATCAAAACCTGAGACAGTCTCGCCGGATCGCGTATTTCACCGTTAACGATTAAACCTGTGGGTAAAGGGGTCTGGTTAAACCTCACCAATCTTTTTAGATCGGAGCTGATTTCTGATACCTCAATATAGTCATCTGTAAAATATATTCCAATCGAAGGTTTAGATGCCATAACTCTACTATACCTAATATTCTGTAATACTTACAACACTCCAGCCACCCGTATCCGTTCCAAGGATAGCTTGAGCCAAACTGGGATCATAAGAAACTATAGAATTACTCTTTAAATGGACCTTTTTACCCAACACGCCGGAGATGACCGAATTGGAACCGATATTAATACATCCGTCGACCGCCACAAAAACCACCGTTGCGGTGTTACTGGTCAACTCGATAGCTGGATTTATTTCACAAATATCACCTCTATTTTCAGAAATAAAGATCAAACCCGCACCTTGGGAATTAAGCGAATATTGCACGTTACTGCTGGTAACTATTCTGCCTTTGACAAGGGGGTTGTCTGGATCGGACGCTACCACAACGATCGAATCTTTTTCAGCGGATTCAGCAGTAGACAAAGTGTTGTTCTGGGCAATATCGATATCACCTTTAACCCAGATGGGTCCATCTATAGTTAGATTAATACCACTTGGAACAGAAAGATTCCCCAATATCTGCCTGTTCCCTAATATCCCTGTTCCTAAAGTACAATCAGTGCCATCAGTTTCTAAAACAGTACAGTCGCCGGACCAAACACCGCCTGCCAGTGCCTTGTTTTTCCAATAGTTGGCATCAACACTGGCCATTTCTACAGGGGATGGTGGATTGGTACTCAAGTAATTTCCTGCATAAGGACAATTAGTTGGTGGCGCCGGTGATCTGACGTTTCCGTTGACCAAACAAGCGGTCAGAGAACCTGCTCTTGCATCTTTTTGAATATAGACACCGCCAGTGTCTGGTGAGGCTAGACCTCCGATAGTACCAACTGCCCAGACACTTCCCAAAATTCTGGACCCGGCTATTCCGCTGGATGCCCGAACTCCCAACACGGATCCATTTGAATATACGTTACCACTGGTATTGTTAGCACCAACGACTAAGGTACCTCCCTCCAACTCAAATCCTCCCTCTCCTGACTGAGCAGCAAAAATAAAACTGGCCTTACTGCTAGACGAAGCAACTTTAACTTCCAATCTTTTTGTCACTCCATCGATAAATCCCTCTGACTGAACTGTCCGTTGAGTATTGTCACCGATGATTTGTGCCGAGACCGTTGCCCCATTATCAAGAGTCAAAGTTACCGAATAGGTGTCACCGAATCTCTGTCCAGATCTTAGTCTGTACATTAGTTCATCAACTCCCGCCCAGGCAGCATACCAAGCGGAATCCGCTGTGTGAATGGTTTCCTCAATCTGAACATTACTCACCGATAAAGTTCCGCTGGAAAGAGTGACGATCATGGCTACCAATCCCACCAATAGAACCAAAACTAAGCTTGCTTGTCCTGAAGAATTTCTAATAACCATTAATCTATTAGATTGGTAAATGAATCGTTAAAGCTCATCTGAAAATCATCAAAGGGTAAAATTGTTCTCATCTCTCCGTTTACGGATACCTGCCTTCCACCGGTTGAAAGTGGAGTGATCGTAAAACTTAAAGACAACAATTGAGAAGTTGTAAGGAAAAAGGGGCTATCAGGGACAGGATCCGGTGAACAACCGATACCTGTTGTTTTGCTGTAGCGAACATTCCTCAACATATCGTCATAAATAAAACTCCAACACTCATTTAATGAAACTAGTTGCAAAGTATTACCACCTCCGGACACGACCGATGCATTCTGGATCGCCCCTCTTAGGGTGTGAGAGAAGACGCGCAATTGTTCCTGGGTCCTTGTTGCCGCCAAAGTCTGATCTCTCAAGCTGAGACTTGAAAAAATTAACCATACCGAAGCCACACTAACAACTGAAAAGATTGATATTGCTATTAATAGCTCAAGTATCGTGAATCCATTATATTTATGTCTCATTTAGCGCCAATATGTTATTAATGTGTCGTAAAAATAGCTCTTATCTCTCCCCACCTCATTCCAAGTGACAGTTACTCTAGCTTTCATTGTTCCCTCATCAAAAACCCCTCCACCCTCTACGATTGCGCACACTTCCTCATCACAACTCAACTGACGCATCACGTTAGATAATGTGATAATCCTCGTAAATTCTCCTATAGTCTCAATTCCAGGAGTGAGAGTCCATCCGTCTTCAGTCATTACTGGGTGAAAACCTCCTGCCGCTAAAGATGTAAAACTTTTTGCTCTTACACTCATCAAGGCTTCCATTGCTTCTCTTGCCAAAAAATTCGCCCGACTTCTTTGTTGATTGATGACAATCGTACCGGTAGCCAAACTATTTGCTGACAGACTCCCTATCGCTACTACCATCAGAAGTGCTACAGCGATCATTACTTCAACCAAAGTAAACCCTCTGTTTCTAGTCGACAATTCCATTTGAGCGAACTATGATAATTTCACTATTTCCTCTAAGTGTTAATCCCAAGGTACAAGGTAGAGAACATCCCGTCAGCAAACCTGTTACTGGAGCAAAACCCCAACTGAAAGCCGCTGGTGAAAAACTGATTCTCTCAGGGACTTGATACCGTGCTATTTCAGCTCCACCCCCTAAAAGGATCACCGAGTTTCCTTCGTTCCTAATTGTGTATTCAATATTATTACCGTTTGCGATCGCCAATTCCCTGCCATACTGCAACTGCGACCTTATCTCGTCACCGGAGCTTCTCAACTGGAACTGTGATTGCATGACTGCCAACCCAAAACCCGCAGATACTGTAATCACCGTCGTGATTGCAATAACCAACAACGTCTCGATTAAAGTCATTCCACTCATTTCAAAGTCGAGGTTATTTTATAAATCGGCACTACCACAGCCAAAGCTAATCCCAACACTCCAAAACCAAGGGCGAAAACCAACGCCGGTTCAATTAATGACAACACGTTTCTTAAGGCGACCTCTAATTCTTCTTCGTAGTATCTCGCCGATCTGTCCAAAGTGTTACCCAAATCTCCTGTCTTCTCAGCCCCTTTGATCAATCTGATCATGATCGAGGGAAACAGATCTCCTTCATCTGCCATAGCATCAGCCAAACTCTGACCGTAAGATAGTCGATCCTTAATTCTGTAACACGCGTCTTTGTAAATAGGATTGGTCAAACTTTCCGCCAGGATATCAAATGAGGTGATCACATTAATACCATAACTATAGAAACCCCCCAGTACGCTGGCAAATCTTGCCTGGTTATATCTGGCCACTAATACGCCGATCACAGGTATCCGAAGGCTCACCATTCCCAACCATCTCGAACCGTATTCACTTTGAGCAAAGATCATCACACTAATGATCAACATTATTATCAAGCCGATAACAAGGTACCAATAGTTGGATATGAAAGTGACTACACTAACCAAGACCAAGGTGTATCCCGGCAATTGTTGACCGGAACTTTCGGCGAATTGGATGATTTTAGGTACGACTGAAATACTAATAAACACCATCACTGATACCATGGCTACTAAAACTACCACCGGATAGATCAAAGCTGACCTAACCTTGTTGATCAAGTCGGATTCTCTTTTTAACTCTACCGCCAAATAACTTAGGCTCTCTGCCAATGTTCCACTGTTTTCTCCGGATTGTACGATCGCCAAGTACGCAGGAGAAAAAACTTTCGGGAAAGCTGCAAGCGCATCTGACAACTTAACTCCTGACTGTACCTCAAGGATAATTTTTCCCACAATTCTAGAGGTCCCTTTTTTGGTCTTTGTATCCGAGAAAGTCGAAAGAGCCTCAATCATCGGTAATCCTGCTTTGATCATCGAAGATAGTTGTCCAGTAAAGAGAATCTTGTCCTGGGTGGTCATCTTCTCTGCCATTTCGGTTTCAAACTTAGTTACAAAGTCACTGAACACCCCAATCTCCATCGGCCTCCTGACCCTAATACTGATTACTGACAGTCCTTGTTCAACCAACGCAGTCTCCGCCTCCGCTTCAGTGGAAGCCGATATCTTTCCGTCAATGTATTCATCTTTACTTACAGCTTTGTATTCAAATTCAGGCATTATTCATAGGCAACACGTAATATTTCTGCAATTGTGGTCTGTCCCGCTGCAACTTTAATCAACCCATCGGCCATCATCGATTTCATACCATTTCTAAGTGCAGCCTCTTTAATTTTGCTGGCAGTCACTCTTTCCAGAATCAATTGTCTAATTTCGTCATTAACTTCAAATAGTTCATACACTCCTGTTCTGCCCAAGTAACCCGTATAGCCGCAGTAATCACATCCTTGGGCTTCATAAACTTCACTGGGAACTAATTTCATCATCGCCTCTTTTTCTAGCGGCTCAATTAAGCTACCCGTAAAATATTCGGATAGTTTTGCATCTACTGGTTTTTTAACCTTACATCTCGGACACAATTTCCTTACCAGGCGCTGAGCTATCACCACATCCAGCGTTGATGCAATCAAAAAAGGTTCTGCTCCCAAATCAATCAGACGGGGGATTGCTCCAGGTGCGTCATTGGTATGAAGAGTTGATAGAACCAAATGACCGGTCATTGCAGCATTAATAGCCATTCTTGCCGTCTCAGAATCACGGATCTCACCCACCATGACCACATCAGGGTCTTGTCTCAGTAGAGATCTCAGTCCTTCAGCAAAATTAAAATTTATTTGCGCATTGACCTGAGTCTGGTTTATTCTCCTGATCCTGTCTTCCACCGGGTCTTCGATCGTTGAGATATTAACGGCATCTGTATTTAGCAAATTGAGCATCGTATAGAGACTGGTTGTTTTTCCAGAACCAGTCGGTCCGGTTAGCAAAATCAGTCCGTGTGGTCGCAAAAGAGCTCTTTTGATAATTCCAACACTGATCGGGTCGTAACCCAAGTCCTCAAGTGAAAACTGCAAACCACCACTTTCGAGTAATCTCAACACCACCTTTTCTCCTTCAACAGTAGGTAGTATCGAAACTCTTAAACTAATGACATCTCCCTCCTCTGATTCAAATTTTATTCTTCCATCTTGTGGCAACCGTGTCTCATCAAGCTTTAATGACGACAAAATCTTAACCCTGGCGATTATCGCTGGATGCAAATCCCTGGGTAAGGTAATCATGTCATGTAGTACACCGTCAATTCTGTATCTGACGAGCACTAGATCGGCTAGAGCTTCGATGTGAATATCGGATGCTCCTTCAACTACAGCAAACTCTAACATTTGTTTTACTGCTTCAACGATGGATACATCTTGTGCCAATTCCTGCAACGTCGCCGTTTCGCCGCGTAAACGAGCGGCCTGATCCATTAATTGCTTAAAGGTTTCCGACAGACTTGATTTGTATTGATGTAACCCATACTTAATATCCTTATCAAACGAAAAAAAGGGGATTATCGTCAGACCTGTAATCTTGCGAACAAAGTTAATGGTTTCGAGATCTTGAGGATCTTCCATTGCCAAGTGGAGAATATATCCATCACGAGCAAAGGGGACTACTTTTCTTTCCCTCGCCACATCTTCCTTTACAGTGTCCAATACTTCTTTGAGAATTGTTATGGTTCTCAAATCAATGTATCCGATACCCAACGACTTGGAAATCATCTCGCCTAATTTCTCCTTAGTTATGAGTTTTCTTCCCAACAAAACATCGTGGAGGGGCACATTCAAATGTGAAGCAGTTTTTTGGGCTTGATCTAAATCTTTCTCATCAACCGCATATGCAGCCCGAACCAAGCTGTAAAGATCAAATGGTGCGGGAGAGGGCATATGTAAATATTACTACATATTAAGACATCACAATGTTTATTTCCTTACAAATAAAACTACGTTGGGTAAATCCCTCCCTGGTCCCACCTTGTAACCTCCCGACCATAAAGCCGTTGATCCACCGTTATCTAAATTCAGTGCGTTTTCCATACCCAAAGTCTTCAAGACCACAGCTCCTTCGGCCACTGTCGCACTATGAACCACTCCGATAAATACTTGACTACCTTTATTGGCAACAAAACTTCTGTTTCCCTTTGACCCTTTCTTTGGGTCTGTATCCCCACCGAAAGAAATGTTACCTCCGGAAACCAACAATGGATAGTTACTAATCATGCTGTCGATACCTGTATCCCTTCCCCATTGAGACACCGCCGAAACGAATCTAATATATCCACCGCCAAAGATTACTCCCGGATTATTACTGTAAACATTATTATCCGAATTAAAATAAACCTTATTCTTATTCATCACCAACAAATCAAACGAGTTTTTCTTACTCGCACAGTCAGGATACGTTGCTGGGCAAAAATATGAACCATTTATCCCCGCATAAGCCCCACTCCTGGAAACATATGTAGCCAGGGGTAAAACCGGACAGTCATTGGCGCAGGTAGAGTCTGATGCGGTATCAACAATGATTTTTGTATTCGAAAGATCTCCGGCAACCATACTCACCAAATAGTTTCCTATACTGGTAGCTACTTGCTGACGTGAATACCCGGATGATGGGGGAGTGTTGACCACGGGTACATTAGCAGGAATGGTCACTGCCGCAACCGTCTTAGCTTGTTCAGCCTGAAGAGAAGCTGCTATCTTGTCCAAGGTCGTAACTGCCTCGGCATATTTTCTATCGGAAAGCTGATTTATTGCTGTTGCTAGCTGGACTTCCATTGCATACGTTTTTCCACCCCTGTCCCTAAAATTTAACAAGTCAGTGTAAACAGATCTTGCCCTTTCAAATCCTTTCTGTAAATTAGCCATCTCAGCCCTTAACTCTCGATTGACCTTAACCTGATCTTCGTTTTTTAAATCCTCAAAGTCTTTAGTCAGCACATCATACTTATTCATTAACTCATCTAGATTTTTTTCCAGATTATCTCTCTCGGTTTCAGTAGTTGATAAACTGGTCCTAATTCCTCGATAAGAGTCGTATAACTTATAAAAATAGACTCCTCCGGCAAGGACCATAAGTACTGATAAGGCGACAATAAAGTAATGAGCACCACTTCCATTAATGATACGAAAATGCTTTATATTAGCCATATTTTTGTATGAATTAATTCATCATATCAGTATTAATTGGCATTTTCCATTACCTCCAAATTCTTCTATAATGAATCTTATGAAACGAATACTCGTCACTGGTGCTTTTGGACAGATAGGGAGCGAACTCGTTCCCGCACTTCAACAAAAATACGGTAAAGACAATGTTATCGCCATGGACATCAACACCCCGGAATCTTTCGATGGCATCCTGGAAAGATTCAATATCATGGACAGAAATCGGCTGCTTGAAATATTGGTCAAATACGACATCGGCACCGTCTATCACCTGGTCTCACTTCTTTCTGCCAGAGGAGAAGAAAATCCATCAGTCACCTGGGATATCAATATGGCCGGTCTTAAATCTGTTCTGGATTTTGCAATTGAAAGAAAAATGAATGTCTTTTGGCCAAGTTCAATTGCTGCATTTGGTCCCAGTTCTCCCAGACAGGACGTACCCCAGCACACCATCATGGAACCTACTACCATGTATGGAGTCACCAAGGTAGCCGGAGAGCTGCTTTGCCGCTACTACCATATTAAATACGGAGTAGATATTCGTTGTATTCGTTTCCCAGGTATCATTAGCTGGAAACAAGAACCGGGTGGCGGTACTACAGACTATGCAGTTGCCATCTTCTACGAGGCACTGAAAACCGGTACGTACAACTGTTTTGTTAGGCCGGAAACTGTCCTGCCCATGGTCTATATGGATGACGCTATAAACGGCATTCTCGCACTTATGGATGCCAACTATGACAAGGTCGGTGGTTTCCATGCATACAACATGACAGCCCTCTCCTTCTCAGCCCAGCAACTGGCGGATGAAATCAAAAAACATCTCTCTTTGGAAGTTACCTATTCACCTGACCACCGTCAAATGATCGCCGATTCCTGGCCTCAGACCATCGATGATTCACAGGCAAGACAGGAGTGGGATTGGAATCCTCAATTCGATCTATCAAAACTCGTCGAGGTCATGCTCAAGGAGCTCAAAACTAAGCTTGATATTGCCTAACACATGATCCTCTGTATATAGTGTGTGTATGGCAGAGCCTTTTACACCTGAGCAAGCAATCACCCAAAAAAATTTATGGGACAAGCCTCCAGTCAAATCAGGAATATTAGAGAGAAGGAAGTTTGGCGGCCTTATGGATCGTCTGGTAGATGTTAATTTACGTGATGTGAATGCCCGAGATCCCGAATACGGACAGGACAAAGAACTAATCCGCAGGCAACGTCGCATCCTACATCAACTAAGCCCGAATATAATTGAAGAATTACAAGGGCATCTTCAAGCAGCTCACAATGAACAGTGGCATGAATTCAATGAGAAATTGATGTTAAAAGGAGAAGTCTTCGAGAGACTTTTGGAAGCAGAGGATCAACTCTATGATCTCTTCCCCGAAACCATACGGCCGGAGGAAGAAACTGAAGATAAACAGCGGGTAGGGGAGACTATACTCGGTTTGATGCAAAATCCAGGAAGATTTGGCTTTGATGACATGGACAGCCTCAGCAATCCAGATTTGTTCAGTATCAGGTTTGAAGGCGACTCATACATTATTGAAACCTCGATCGAAGCCAAAACACATCTTGATGGGCGAACCCGTCATCAGCTGAGTGATATGGGGTTTCGCAGAGCAATAAATATAATCCTTGATAAGATCAATTCCCTTGAAGATTCCTCAAAACACGGCCTGGATGGACTGGGTATCGGAGGTCATGCCATCAGACTCTCCGATAAGTACAAGCAATCCATTACTGTTCCCCGCAACACACAAATTACCCCTAACTCTATTGGCAGAAGCTTTGGAACGAAATATGCCATGAATAATGAACAGACGGACCGATTCAGTCGGGATCTCCAGGAAATGGAATCTCAAGGACTACTGAAGAAAGCCTGTTTCAGCAATGAAGATATAGGTGCCATCACTGATTTCTTTCTAGACGAAATCAACAAACTAGTTGAAGCACAAAAATAGTTCCAGAACTGGTATATTAATTAAGTTACATCCCTAATAATTCTATGGACGACCAACAAGATCAGGTTACCGCGGAGCAAACCGCCCTCTCTACTGCTACTAAACAAGTAAAAGACCTCTTTACCCTCGAGAATCTTATCAAAACCCACGTTTCTCATATAGACTCGGTCAGGGTTGAACTGGCCAAGCACTCGGAAATGCTTACCGACATTCTCAACAATGACACTTCGTATAAAGAGATTTCTGATCAGATCAAGGAAATGACCAAGAAAAAATCAGAGGCAAAACAAAACATTCTTAAAGTACCTTCGAACGCCTCACTCAATCAAAAAATCAAAGATATGCGTACTGAGGTTAAAGAGCTCAGAATGGCACTTTCCCAATATCTTCAGCAATATCAAAAAATTGCCGATACCGATCAGATCGAAAGTGAGGATGGAGAGGTTCGTCAGATCGTATTCGACGCCCGACTAGTTAAAATTTCAGGCAAGCTCGACAAGTAGCCAAACCTCTTTATATAGGGTATAATATACCCACTAATCGCTTCAAGGCGGTTTTTTAAACTGCCCATTTGCCAAAAATATGCAAAATATCAGAAACATAGCCGTAATCGCTCACGTTGACCACGGCAAGACCACATTAATTGACGCTTTTATCAAGCAGTCACATATCTTTCGCGATAACGAAGATGAAATGAATCAGACCACTCTTTTGGACAGCAACGTGCTGGAAAGAGAAAGAGGTATCACTATCCTGGCTAAAAACATCTCCATTAACTACAAAGGAACCAAAATTAACATCATCGACACACCAGGTCACTCGGACTTCTCAGGCGAAGTTGAGCGTACCCTTGGCATGGCCGATGGTGCACTACTCATAGTTGACGCCCAAGAAGGTCCAATGCCTCAAACCAGATTCGTTCTGAAAAAAGCTTTTGAGCTTGACCTCAAAGTCATAGTCGTCATCAATAAGATTGACAAGCCTAATGCAAACATTGCCCAGACCGTATCAAAAATAGGTAATTTGTTTCTTGAGCTAGCCACGCAAGATGCTCAGCTTGATTTTCCAACTCTCTACTCTGTTAGCCGTTCAGGAAAGGTTTTTGCCTCTCCTCCTACCGACTTCAACCAAGAGGGAAATGTGATTCCGCTTCTGGATGAAATTCTTAGGTACATACCCGCACCCACCAACTCTCAAGAAGGAACTTTTAAGATGCTTGTCTCCTCTCTGGACTATAACCCTCACATGGGAAAAATTGTTGTCGGAAAAATATTCCGAGGTAGCGTCAAACCTGCTCAGAAAATTCTGATTCTCGGGGAACAGAACAAGGCTGCGCAGATCGAAAAGGTCTTTATTTCCGAAGGCCTTGGCCGTTCGGAGACTAAAGAGGCTTACGCAGGAGACATTGTCTCTCTCACCGGAGTCTCTGATGTCAAAATCGGACAAACCTTGTCTACTTTGGGAGACACGGAACCACTCCCATCAGCCAAGATCACCGAACCCACCCTTCATGTCACCGTTGGTCCCAATACCTCGCCACTCTCGGGAAGAGAGGGAGAATTCACTACAGCCAGACAGATCGAAGAAAGACTTGCTCATGAACTGGAGACCAATCTTTCACTTAAACTAAGGAAACTGGAGAGTGGAAAGTACGAAGTGTCCGGAAAAGGTGAGCTCCACCTTTCTGTATTACTCGAAACATTAAGACGTGAAGGTTATGAGGTCGAAGTCGGTAAGCCCGAAGTTATATACAAGACCATTGATGGTCAAAAATGTGAACCTTTTGAAGAGGTTAATATCGTTGCACCTCAGGATCACTTGGGCACGATTACGCAGGAAATGGGTAAGCGTCTGGGCTCACTGGTTCGCATGGAACCAATCAGCGACACGGAAATGGAATTTGTCTATCGCATGCCTACCCGAGCAATACTTGGTCTTCGCTCATTGCTTCTTACCGCGACCAAGGGCACCGTCATCTTTAACAGCCAGTTCATAGATTTTGAACCTGTTGGCCCGACACTCCCTAAAATGCGTCGTGGCGTCCTCATAGCCACTGACTCAGGTGAAGCCCTTTCCTACGGCCTTCAGGCTGCCCAGGAACGTGGTGTCACCTTCATCGAACCAGGTGAAACCATCTACGAGGGTCAGATCGTGGGTATCAACTCTAAAGCGGAGGATATTGAGATCAACGCTACTAAGGGAAAGCAGTTGACCAATATGCGTTCAAAGTCATCCGACGGAGTCATTCAGCTGGTTCCTGCTTTAAAGTACTCCCTTGAACAGTGTCTCGACTTCCTTGAGTCGGACGAGCTACTGGAGATCACTCCAAAAAACCTTAGGCTAAGAAAAAAATATCTTACCAACGTCGAGCGCAGACGCCACCGTCAAGAGCTGGCCAATACTTATTAAGCTCATCTACCTAGTTCAGCCAACAAAAAAGCCGGCATTAACTGCCGGCTGAATATCTTGAGAGACCATATTGACTTGTGATTCTCCCCACTTGAAAGAGATAATTATTCATCATCTTTTCGTGTTCTGCCTGAGGATGAATTCGTTTCATCCTTTGGGCCATACCCGTTTCCATGGAAGGGATGGAGAACTCCTCAAGCATGAAGCAAGCGAGGTTTATTACTGCCAGAGCATAGAAAAGCCTAGTCATCTCGAAAGCATTTTCGGGAGTGATAGAGAACATTGCACTTTGCCCATCGGCGGCTATCCAAGGCTCAATGAGGAGCAAAACATCTCGCATATTCATCACCCCAAGTGAGTAACCGATGTTTTCCAACTCGGCACCGACGGGATCACTCGTAATATCGGAAACTGCAATCAATAGTTTCATGTCAATCTCCTTTGGATCGATCTCAGACAAGTATCCAATAATGCGCGATTAACTCGATAAGTTGTCAGGTACGCGCAAATGCCGTTTAATTCTGACCACTGCATTTACACACCTCCCATAAAGCTGAATTATTAAAGTATTTGTGCTGGTAGTATATCATACTCAAGCCTATAATAAAATGTCCTTGAGATGTGATTTTAACTTCAAAATTTCACTGTGATATGCTCTGAACATGTTGAGAGTAGAGCAAGCCCTAACAGAACTGGGCGCCAAACCCTCCATGAGCGAAGAGAGTGGTCTTTCCTTGATCCGTCCGACAGACCTTTCCATATTCTGTCCCGGAATTAGCTCGGGAGGATTCGCCGAAATTAGGATCGCTCTGGAAAATCCTGCAAGAAAAGTTGTGGCCACGACCATCGACACCAAGGGTCTGGCAAATGCCCAGGAAAACATCATGGAATTAGGGTTGAATGAAGCAATCGACAGTCGGCTTGAAGATCTAAGAAACGAATTTCCTTACGGAGAAAGTAATTTTGACTTTATCTATGCCCGGTTAGTCCTTCATTATTTATCCACTTCCGAACTGGACTCAGTCCTTCAAAATTTCAGGCACTCGCTTAAACCTGGAGGTCAATTATTCATCGTTGTCAGGTCGGTCAAAAACATTGAAGGCAAGGACTATCCCTACGATCCTGAGACAAAATTTACACAAGAGCCATGGGGCCAGCGGTATTTCCACACTCCAGAATCGATCGTAAATCATCTGTCACAAGCTGGGTTTGAGGTCGACTATGTCAAAGAATACCAGGAACAACTTTACTCCGACTTCATGAGGACCAAGATTGTTCCAGTACACGATCACGTGATCGAACTTTTAGCAAGATAAAAAAATCCAGGGGGTTACCCTGGATGTAGCTCTACGTTACAAAGGCGACGATCATCTTAAATATCTCCATTCCACCTCCATATAGGGGGACAAACCATGTGGTTACCTCTATCAAGGCACCAATCCACACCCAAATTATACCCAGCCACCATATTTTTCGTGGATACTTCATCCGAATTAGTGGAACTCCGGTCAACGGACTCTCAATCACAAAGACCAGGGCGATCCAACCCGAAGATATCTGCAATCCATTACGGTTCTCCAGCTTTTTTCTTAACCAGACAAAGATTTTCCAGTCTTTCTTCTCGAGAAGGCGAATAATGTATTCGTTAACCTTGTCAAATGACTTTGCCTGTAACAATAACAAATAGAATATAGTTCCCCAAATTCCATAGATGAGTATAGCCACCAGTGCCGCTCCCCAAATCCCCAAGTACAACACTAGTGGTACGAAAATTAATCCGCTTACACCTCTTAATAAGATAATGTACATTGCCACCCAAAATGGTGTTAATACCTTGACCGCCCATAAAACCATCCTTCACCTCCGGGTCAGATATTTTGAGAATTGTTAGTTGTTCAACCGTTGCCTCAACGATCGAAGCGAAAAAACTTCCTACAAACGGTAGGCCACCGAGTTCCTGCAAAACGAAAGCTAATATTATCGAGACAAGGACGAAACCGACAGTAGCTCCAAAAGACCAGGAAACTCCACTGATAAATCCATTTCTAATCACTCTTCCGATTGAATATTCTTCCATTAAATAATGGTAGCAAAAATCATTTACATTTGAAAGTGACCCAGGGAGGACTCGAACCTCCGACCTACTGCTTAGAAGGCAGTCGCTCTATCCGGCTGAGCTACTGGGTCAGACAACGTATATTTTAATTTCGAACCCTCATGGGATTGCTCCCACAGGTTTTTAAGACCTGAGTGTATACCATTCCACCATCCCGGCATGAGCTATATTTTACCTCAAAAACTACCTCAAGCACGAAATATCGAAAATCTGCGAGTAAAAACCTATTTCCTCACGGAATATTAGTTGATACAATCGGTCATGGTAAATAATGAATTCTATACTCCCAAAGAAAGGGGTGCCGTCATCAACCAAGTCTGTACTAGTGCAGTCAATATGGTCGCCCAAAGACTTATTATTGAAAATACCGGGCTCAGATTGAAAAATCTCCCTTTTTGCCAGATGTTTGAAGCTGACCTAATCGAAGAGTTTGTGCCCCGCGCCAAAGACGGATTCGCTCTTAATATGAAGGCTAGTTGGCTATATCCGAGCGAAATTGCCAAAATGACTTCAGCCGCAAGCCCATTAACCATCCAGGAGATATGGAAAAATCTATCTTTAAAAGAGAAAGACAACACTCTTCCTGAATGGGGACATACTCTGGCAACTCTAACCTATCTTGCCCATATGGGAAAGGCTACTTTCAATGGATTCTCTGATGTTCCCCAGATGGTTGGGTACAATATTGGAGAATTGGAGAGTGACTGGTGGACGGACGAGTTATCACCCGAGACAATATGGAACAGGATGGTGGAGCTTGAAGAGCTAACTCGGGACGCACTCTACAATCCTGAATTAATCGGTAACACCAGTCTTATAAAAGTGGGTCACTTCTTCGCCGCGGGTAAAGAGCTCTCCAGAGTATTTGAGTTCGACTAAAAGCCTATAGTTTGACATTTCCTAGGCATGGTGGTAGAATTCCGAAGTACTTTACCTTATTCCTTTAAATTACCCAGTGGAGGATCCTTGGACTTGAAATCTCTTACTATTTTAGCCGGAATAATTCCTTCTGTATTCATCGTCTATATGATGATCACTACCTCTCACGTAAGGCACGAAATAATCGATGGCCAAATGATGAAGGCTTGGTATGTCAACTTGCCCGGAATGGGAAGTGTGAACTATCCTCAGCAAACAGCGGACCTGAATAAGTGGGCTGGTTCAACCGTCAATGGCCTCGAAATCGCCGTTGATGGAGAAAGACATCCAGAACTGGAGGCAGCCGCTGCCCTAAAATCGATGGGGCTATTCCAGGATTATGTGATTAAAAAAATAGACGGTCAATGGACATTGTATCGGCCTGAAAGAACCAAGAGATATTTTACGGTTACCGCTCATTACCGTATATCTCGGTTTAAACCTGTTGATTAGACTTTTTTCTCTCTAAGGAGATACGCATGGAAACAACCCTTCATCTTGTACGTTTTATACTCGCAGTAATTTATATTGTGGCTATCCTTATAAACTGGGGTTCAAAAAATCCTAATGTCCACCTGGTCAAAGTCATTCTTGCCCTCCTTTTAACCGGAATTTCCATTGTCATAGGGACCAAGTTATTGATCGCGCTCTGGGGACTCAACTTCATCCTTGGTATTATTCAATGGGTTGTCTGCCTCCAAAAAGGCGATCTGAAAGATGAGGATGAAGACTGGACACTGGAGTACGTAAAAACTAGCAAATCGACATGTCTACATTGTGGTACCGGAGAAGAGGGGAGCTGTCCAAATTGTGGAGCTCCGCTTCCTCGTCACCAACAATGAAACACAATCCCGCACAACAAGTGCGGGATTTTTTGTGAGCTGGGAATATGGATCGGTTCGCTTGCATAAGAGGTTCCTCATAAATCAGCTGATAGCAAACGATCGTCTTTCGACACAGGGTACAATAAAAATATGTCAATAGAAAGACCAAATACTCCCGATGGAGTCGCTAGAGAAGTTACCGAGACAGAAATGAAAATGTTGTCTAATTTCATCTCCCTCTGCCTTGATCTTGATATCTCATTCGAGATTAGCTTTAATACCGGTAGATTCATTCCTGGAGAATACACTATCGGACCCAATGGAAAATTTCTATCTGATGATGAAATACCCACAGAACATATCGTTCAAGGGCCCCAAGGAATAGTCATTGAAGTTTCCAATCTATGTAATTCAGACGCTGACGGAAATCAAAAACTTTTTCCCAACTTCTATACTGCCATAAAAGATGGCCTACAAATGCTTTATTACGAAGCTACCAATAAACATGGGGAAGAAGCAACTAGAAAAGCCTTTGGCCAATATTTCAGAATGTAAGGGGATCAATCAAAAATAGAAGATGGAGTTGGTAACGGTACTCGGCTCGAACTCGCCTCGCTTCGCGGTCGAAGCGGGCCTCTTCCCACTTTGGTTATTTTTAAAGCTCTGTGACTATATTACACCAGATCTCGTTCCAAAACTTAATTTACTCAAAGACAGAATAGGTATTAAAAGTTTTAAAGACCTTGTTTAATCCACAGATCCAATCCGTCGTTTGGGTGTCTCGGTACAAGATGAAAGTGCAAGTGCATTACTGATTGTTGAGCATCCTTACCACTTGCGTTAAGGATATTTATACCTGTTGCGTCATTATCCCTAACTAATTTGATTGCTAAATTTCTTAATACTTTACTGAAATGGGTAAAAATATCTTCATCTATGTCAAGGATATTTTCAGCATGTACTTTAGGTATGAGTAAAGTATGATCCTCGGATACTTTTTCTTTTGGAACAATAGCTAAAACCCTTTCATCTTCATATACGACGGTTTTAGGAAGTTCATTATTTATTATTTTACAAAATACGCAATTATCCATATTTATTAACTTTTGTAACTTTATGTTTATTTCTGTCACTTTTGGAGCGGGTGAGGGGAGTCGGACCCCTGTCATCAGCTTGGAAAGCTGAGGTAATAGCCGTTATACGACACCCGCTAACAAGAGATATTTTACCAGACGAGAAGTGTAATATAAAACGATTTGTGGCATGTTCGGGGTTACGGACAGACATCACACGACCCAATCTACAATAAAACATAATACCCGTCATTATTCAAAATCATGTCTCGCTCAAAAGAAAGCTAAAACAAGTCGGGGTGAGAGGACTCGAACCTCCGGCCTCTGCGTCCCAAACGCAGCGCTCTAGCCATCTGAGCTACACCCCGCAACCTTCCAATTTTACCATCACTTGATTATTCTCTTCTTTCTTGTCATTATTATTACAGATTAGCCACTATGATAAAGAGAATTATCCTAACATCTATCGTGTCTCTCATACTTGCCGGCTGTACCCCTCAAGCGCCCTCTATCGCAACTCCTGGCCTACCGGAAACAGGTGCCGTTGCCGGACAGCCGACTCAATCGCAGTTTTCTATAAAAATGGCCGGCTATGCATATTTCCCAGATAGCCTTACCGTTAGCCCGGGCACTACAATCTCTATCACCAACGATGATTTTGTTTTCCACACCATTACCTCGGACGATGGAGAATTCGATAGTGGAAAGGTTCAACCCGGGATACCCGGATCAGTTACCGCTCCCAATAGATCTGGAAGATTTCCGTACCACTGTATATCCCACCAGGATATGAAGGGAGTAATCATCGTAGAATAAAAGGGGTCCTTACTTTTTCCCCAAGGTCATGCCCATAAGTGAACACCATAAAGCCACTCCTCTAGCGCTTCTTGCCTAATCTTACCCTCCAGCTTCGGTTAGATCCTTTTTTCGTTTTGACCTGGTGGGTGTAGCTTAGTTGGTAAAGCGCCTCCCTGTGGAGGAGGAGATCGCGGGTTCAAGTCCCGTCACCCACCCAATAATTTGATATAGATTGACATATCCGTCCTTGTGGCGGATATATTTGTATCAAGTTCTAATGAGAGTAGAAGCTGGAGAAGCCGTACCAACAAAATTCCCAATACCAATAATATTTGTATAATCGAAACATGGATAGTCATACAATTCACAGGCTTGAAGAAATATTATCGACGAAGATGGATAAGGTTGACATTCTAGCAGGTGGTTCAGATGGTAGAACATATTTGTTGCAAACATTAGAACAGACAAAATATATCTTCAAGACAGACATTCCTCAATTAATTACAGTCCAGTGTGATTATTACAAAAAATATAAACACTTACCATATCTACCGAAACTAATATATGAATCACCCCAAAAGGATGAAATTATTATCAGTTTTTTACTACAAAACAAGAACCTTGATTACGATAAATACCAAATTTTAACTGAGTTGATAAATAATTATATTTCAAAATATAAGACTATAGAAAGTGACATGTTCGGTTTTAAGTCAGGATTCATAGTGGGTAGAACATTTTCTGAATTTCTAATTGCTCAAACAAAAGAGTCTTATGGATACATAACAGATGTCTTTAATTCTGATGATTTGAAGATGACAATCAATTTAATCAGATCCACATACTCACACAAAAACTACGAGCAAAAATACTTATTGCACGGGGATCTCGGATTTCACAATCTATATTACACAAAAAACTCCATTACAGGAATAATCGATCCCGATCCAATAATTGGCCACCCATTATATGATTTAGTGTTTGCGTATTGTTCAACACCAAAAGAAATCACCTTGTTTAGATTTAAGCAATTGCTTATCTTATTGTCTCAAACATACAAAATAGACTTAAACTTCAGCAGAGAATATTTATTGATTGGATTGTTCAAAAGAATTTCGAGTTGCAGAAAACACCACCCAAAAGATCTGCCAGAATATTTACAACTCTGGAAAGCAATAATAAAAGCACTTTAACCTACTTCCAGACAAGCCTATTTGAGAAACATTGCACTGTGGCACCTGTGGACTGACATAAACAGCCAATTCAATTTCTCAATCTGTGCACAAATTAGTTCTAATATCTCATCATTAAGAACCCAAAAACGGATTTTCACTTAAAATCCTATCATATTTACTTGATGTGGTACGGCTTAGTTCCCATGGAACATCGGTGGCACTATACCAAAAATAATTTACCCAAATTGCTCGTGGAAAATGGATTCGATGTTAAAAAGGTAATTCATTCAAACATGTGGTACAGCCTACCGGGGTATAAAGGCTTGATAATAAAAATAATTTTACATATTGCGGATATTACCAACAGTGGTGATTTGATAACAGTAATTGCACGAAAAAAATAATCAAAAAAATATCACGATATATTTTTTCTTTGTGGTAATGAAAAAATCCACAAGCCAAAGAATCTAAGGGTCGTTGCAAAACATGCATCGTAGGTACCTATCAGTACGGAAATTCCTGACCACAACTGATCCGGATGAGGTTTTTTATAGCTCAAAGAAAGAATGCCTGGAACTCTTATTTATAAAGGTCTAGAATTACAGTCATGGATGAAAAACGATCCTCAAAAGTTTTACCCCTATCCAGCATAATTGCACTGGTTTTTCTCCGGTGAGATTTATCGGTTCTATGCCAGCATGGTCTTCCTTTTTTATTCCTGGACAAACATGATGTGGGTGTCGGTGATCATGCTCGGAATATTCCAAACATTTTTGATGGTCCCTTTTCGCATCATCAGGTTACTTGATTTTAGAAATATCAGGGACTTCAAAACTGAAACCATCGAACTCGGAGACACATCTTCCCAAACTGACCATTTAAAAAGACAGTTTCAAAAAGGCAATTGGACGCTTACTTTTTATCTTCTGGATTTCGCCGTCCAGCTTACGACCTATGTCACGATTGGAAGGCTCTTCCTCACCGACTTTTACAACAAACTTCTCAACCCCAAAGTCCTTTACTCATTCGTCTCATATCCTGATTACCCGATTAAAGATAGATTTTTTAAGATTCCGTATCCTGAGGTATCAAAAACTGTCGATCTCGGATTTGAAAACGTTATCTATGTCTGGTTGACGATACTCATAATCAGACTGTCGATATCAATGATCCAGGGATTAATTAGAAAGAAGAGGAACAAGGAAGGGGAGATAGAGAAACAGAAATCAAGCGATGGCATGTTATCCGGAAAATATATGATCGTCTACGCCATTATCCTTTTTGTCTTCTTTTACGCTCTCATCCGAAACTTTCCGGTAGGCTGGGAATTCAATATTTTTACCGGGGACGTAGCCAAACCAAACAAAACCTTTAACACCGTCACTGCAATAGCAACCTTCTTGACCTTAATGTGGTTTGGTGTGAATGATATCCTGAAAAAAGGCAAGATTGCCAGAGAACTGGGAATCCCAAAGAATACCGTCAGCAAAACCCAGCTAGGATTATTTAAAGACAAGCTCACCAGTTCATCACTAATAGGAATGGGGGCTTACTTCATCACCAACCAAATTCCCTGTGCTTTTGAGTTATCCATTTTTACCCTCGAAGTCATCTCTGTCTTCTCACCTCTTACCTTAGACAAGTGGATTCTCAGGGCAGCACCAAAAACAGAAAATACTGAAACTGTTGAAAAAGAGCAACGCGATGTAAAAAGACAGTTTTTGAGTACGATCTAAAGACCGATCCCCAAAGATAAGAGCCTGCATAAGCAGGCTCAGTTGGATTACACGTCTCCTCAAACACAATTTTCGTGATAGAAACGAATGTAACTAAATTCTAAAGTATCACCATCAATAAGAAAATCATCTATCTTTACACCTCTGTATCCAACAGGGTTGATCTCCTCATAGATATCCCAATCCATTAAGCTGGGATCATATCTGGTATCTCGACAAGAAGGGTTCGTAACAACAAACCAGACGAACACGTCTCCAGGGATCATCGCTTCATGAATGACTTCCTCAATTTTCCCAACATTCGAAGACCCACCAATATATCTTTTTATTACATACTTTACGGTCTTATCCTCTCCAAACAGGTCCCACTTTCTACCGCATTTACCGCAGACACCTTCAGTGGGGATTGGTTCTTCAACGTGACTGTATTCAAAAGGAGGTTCGTATAAAGTATATGTAAACAAACGCTCAATCTCCGTTGTCTCAAACACAGATAACACCCCAAAGAACTTCTTTATACGATCTAAGAATTTTGTTGTCATGAGAATCTCCTCGGATGACTTTAGGTTTGGAAATTAATGTACACGCACATTTTACCCTCTCAAGCCAAAGAAAGCTAATATTATCGAAAAACACTATAAGATTGACTATTGTCATCTATAAGACTAGAATCGAGAAGTATTCAACTCGCACACTAATATGGAGGCTAAAATGTCAGAAGATTTAGTTGGGCAGTATTCTGATGGTAGCGTTATGAAACTAGATGATCTTAAGTCTGAAGTGTATTTCGTGACATTTGGGGATTGGCCAACTGAAATCCATATCAGCCGAAAACAAGATAATCCAACGACATTCGCCGCTCAGGGATGGTGTGGTGTTGGTGGAGAATTCTTCGTTAAAAACCTAGAAGATGGCCTAAAATATGGATCTTTGTGCATGGAATGCTTCAACATCTAGCTAAATATCAAAAGGAGCTTAGATGGTGTACAAACCTCTCATCATTCAATATTCAAATGGAAAAGAGTTGATCATCAAGCCTGATACTGTATCAGGGGAGATTCTTTATTCTCCCGAAAATGACCACGAACTTCACTACGCTAGAATAACCACAGGATCAAACGGAGAGGTATCTGTTGATACGCTTTGTGGCTTAGACGTGGGAGATTTTACTCAAGGATTATTTTTCGAGACCATCGAGGACGGAATTAATCGCCTGCTATCCCGCTGCAGTTACTGTTTTATGGATTAAGAGATAAATAAACGGACGACAACCGGCATGATAAATGCCGGTTTTTTTATGCAACGAACCGAACCAAAATTGTATATATAAAGAACTATAGGTTGACTTCTATCGATAAAAGGTATAGACTGACGTCAGTTAACAGTCGTTGCACATTAAAAAGGAGGCTGAAATGTGTCATCCAACTGTTTTTCACTACTACAACGGAGAGATTGTTGTTCTCCAGCCCGCCCCCTCGACATCCAAGGCTGAACTCTACTCCCCGGAAGGCAATAACGAGCTTCATTACGCCTGGATAACACTAGATCAGAACGGAAACCCTTCCCTCAAGCTTTTATGCTCTTTTCCAGCAGGAGATCCTATTAAAGGCGTCTTCTATGAAAATACCGCAGAAGGCACACGAGAGGGGAGTCTCAACTATTGCCAAGTCTGCATGGCACGAATCTTTTATCCTAAATATTACTCGCCGTCACCTTAAGGAGGCTGCCATGAAAACCATCTTGATTCTGGAGAACGACCCGAGGATTCTCTGTATAATTTTCAAGATTCTCCTTGAAATCAGGCTAGACTACGCTCCAATCGTACTAAGTACATCGGAACAAGTTGAGAAATTAATCAACCCGAATGACATGGTTTTCGATCTGATTCTTCTTGATCGGAACTGCTCACTTGGAAGATCCTTCCACATTTTAGACATTGCCAAGTTCGGTCCGGATAAGGTTATTGGAATGTCTTCGGTTCCTCAGTATAACGACGACCTCCTCGAAAGGGGAGTGACTAAAATTACTACCAAGGACTACGACAACCTCAACCAATTCACCTCCGATCTCAAAAAAGCTATCTCCATGTTCTTTACATAAATAGGAGGCAGAAATGAGAATAGTCTTTAAAAACTCAGAGGGGGTATATTATCGATTTGAAGATAGACACCACATCACTCTTCCGGCCGGGAAATATATGTTGGCTTACACCCAGCTCTCAGAATCAGAATACGAAGACGGGGATAGGCTCGATAATCTAACTCCCGACTTTGTAGGTCAGATTGAAAAGGAAGGAGAGTTCACAGTATTAAATACCGGCGCCGAAGTTGAATTTTGGATCTCAGGATACAACGACTACGATCGCTGCGATCCCTACTTCTTGAAATCCAAAGTTACAATAACATAAGTGCTCGACAGCACCCCGAAAGGGGTGCTTTTTATTTAAAATTTCTTCTCTTCGACTTAACTTTATGATTATCCAAAATATTCTTATACAAAGCAAACAGTTTCCTTACCATAATATCCGACCTGAAGTTCTGGGAATCTTTAATGCACTGCCTCGCCATTTTTAGCCTCAAGTCATTGTCGCTTAGAATGAGTTTAATCTTCCTTTTTGCCTCATCCTGATTCTCCACTATAAAACCGTTTTCTCCATCCCTGATCACTTCAGGGACAACCCCTACCGAATATGCTATCGGGATCATCCCTTGCGACATCCCCTCGATAAGGCTTAGGGAAAATCCTTCATATCTTGATGTCAGCAGCAGAATACTACCTCCATTCGCTCTTAGTAAAGACCTTATCTGCTCCTTCGGATAATTGGCCGCCAGCTTCAAATTTTTGATACTTTTCATCAACCAACCCGTCAATTTCTTACTTCTGGTCATCACCACAGCCAACTTTTGTAACTCCGGAAAACTTTTATAAATATCCACCAACCTGTCCAACCCCTTTAGTTTAAGGGTAAAGGCGTCTTCTCCCATCCGTCCCAAAAAAACCAACTTTGGCTCATCGGTCATTTCTACTTCATCCTCAAACCAATAGTCTTCAATTGCATTGTGGATAACTACGACTTTCTCCGGATCAACACCGCGCAGAACTAATTCATTTTTCACTTTTTCTGAAGTCGCGACAACAGTATTGACTCTTTTTGCCACATAAATCTCAATTTCTGCGATATCCCTAATTGGTCTCCTGGTTTTTAGATTGAGCTCTCGAAGAACACCATTCTTCTTAAGGTCGATCCAAATTTTTCTTAGTTTTGGCCCGAGATCTTTCGCTAAAGGAGTCGACTCCAAAAATCCAAACGATGTTGAGCCAAAATGACTGACGACGGGGGTTTTAAACAATAGAAACGCCAAGGGAGTGTAGGTCGTTCCCTGGATGATGTCATAACTCAAGATCCTTCTTCTATGCTCGAGGAGGGTGTAAAAAAACAGAATATTACTCAATCCCTTAAGCAACAGTGGGGGATCATTTAGTGACAGTCTGGGAAAGAAGCCCTTTACGGATACGCCAACACCTCTCAATTTACTTATGATAAGACTATTGATCTGGCCGGCACCTGTATTTTGTTTGGTTTCTTTGTGAATATATGCGATTTTCATGTTATAAGATTGAAGACAAACGGTCGTATCTATCTAAATCTTATATGAAATCACGCCCAATTGTCAATATATGCATTATACTATAATATTGATTAAATTGTATTTATAGGTTATTAGTATTTTGAAGGTATTTTACCCACCAAAGCGCTAAACACGCTGAATTGAGCAGAGTTATGACATTCTGCAACATTAGTTCGTAACTCGAAATACTTAATATGGGTATTGTTAAGGACTTTAGTTTTTTCTTTGGTGGTAACCATGTAGTACTACTGAGGGAGTTACCCACAAACTATCACACCTGGAGTTCGGAATTTTCGTTACTCAAATACTATCTGGAGGTTGGCCTGGATGGGACGCCGAAAAACTATGCCAAGGGAAGCCAAAGCTGCACTAGCGAAACTTAGGCTGATTTGGTAGTTTTCTTCACGGACTTTTTGGGGGCTTTCTTAGCGGCTTTCTTCTCAATGCTGGCCTGGATTACCTCAAGAACCTTGTTGGTTTCTACTTTAATGGCCTCATCAGAATCCACAACTTTCGCTTTAGGTTCCTCCGGAGGAGTAAGTAACTTGATGAGCTTATCCAATTTGGCATTAATCACCTCAAGATCCACGCTATTGTCTCTTGAAGGTCTGGGGAATGAACTGGAGCTTGATCTTGAACCACCCTCTTTTTTATTAGCAAAGCAGTTACTACAAAGGACAGGGTTGCCATTTCTGGGCTGGAATGGGACCTTACAGTTCTCACCACATTCGTCACAAACAGCACTGAACATTTGCTTGTCGGCAAAATATGTGTCTACATTATCTCTTCTTTCGAACCTGCTCGACGGTCTTGAAGGTCTGGAATCTCTAAAGTCACCGGAGCTTCTGGACTCTCCACCGTTAGTCTCAAAACACTTACTGCAGAAAACTTCCTTTCTGCCATTTGGCCTGAAAGGCACCTGACAGTCGGCACCACATTTGGCACATACAGCGTCAAACATTGCCGGTCTCTCAGAACCTCTACTATTAAAACTTGCCCTAAAATTTTGGCCACGATTTCCTCCATAGCCGCCTCGGTTAGAAAATGTCATATCCTATATTATACCACGTCGTGTTGGATTTAAATGCAATACCATGATTTAATCATCTGGTCTGTAAGTTTATCCATTATTGAAAGGTAGCAAATGACCACATTTTGTATGGTCAGCTAGCTTTTTTGGTGCCTATTCGGTTCCGAAAGTGAATGCGAACATCCTTAACCCCTTGTCGGCCGTCAATCTTAAAACATGCCTATCGAAAGTGGCTCCCAAATCAACGATATCGTATTTGTCAGATGCATCGATCGAGATAGACCCTGTCTCGACTCCATCGACATTCACCTTAAGACCCAAAGGTTGGCTAACCCCCACTGCTTTTGACATCACCAAATACACCTTGTTAGCCCTAAAGCTAAGCTCCACAAACGCCCCATTCTCTGCCGATTCGATATATTCGTCCTTAGACTCCCAGGCTCCACCCAAGGCGATCTTATCCTGATCTGGCGAGGAAACAAAATTGTAGGAAAAAACAGCGTTTTCCCTTAACCTCTGCTCATAATCCCTGGCTCTGATATACCCCAGATAGATCTCAGGTGTTTGACCAATTCTTATTGGAACTTCTGGTTCCTCCATTACCACGGCATTGGTTCCCAGTGCTTTTACGATCTCCCTTTCTGTCTCGGCATATTTACCCTCACCAAAATGCGTATAGATGATCTTTCCCTCCTTGTTTATCAAGTAATGCGCCGGCCAGTAATGATTATTGTAGGCATTCCAGATATCAAACCCATTATCCTGTACAACAGGGTAGGGAACACCCAGGTCAATCATAGCTCTCCGAACATTATCACCATCCTTCTCAAATTCGAACTCCGGAGAATGAACTCCAACCAAAACAAAACCCTGTTCTTTGTACTTTTCATACCAAGATCGCAAATAGGGAATCGTCCTAATGCAATTAATACATGAATACGTCCAAAAATCGACCATAACCACCTTTCCCCTGAGGTTAGTCGATAACGATAACGGCTCTGAGTTTATCCAGGGACCTCCTCCAATAAAGTCTGGCGCTTTAGCCATCATATCCGCCTGAAATTCAAAACTAGGACGTCCAAACTCAACATCTACGGTCACATCTCTCAGCCTTCCCAAATTTTCTTCAACTAAAGGACTGATTTCAAAACTGGTCAGTCCCGCACCCCATCCAGGGAATACTTTTAAGGCCCAAATCTGCAATGATCTGTCAAAGCTCAACAGAATAGCAAGACCGGCTATCACCACTATCACCCCAAAGCCCCTTTCGATCCTCTCTAAATTATTCTTTAACCAGGCTTGTCTATCCAACAACTGTCTTCCGCCGTACATGATCGCAAACATTGGAATAGCAGTTCCAACGGAATAGGCGAGCATTACCAGAAACGAACCAATACCGACTTGACCGACAAGAGACAGTGACAAAACCGTCGCCAATATTGGACCAACACAAGGTGTCCATACCAATCCCAAACTGGTTCCCAACAGCAACCCTGGTTTAAACCCCTCCTCTATCGGAGATTGTCCTACATTTCCCGATACTCGCATCAATCTTTCAAAGAGCATCTTCATCGAAGGAATTACCATCGTCAACCCAAACATGATCATTACTAATGCAGCAACCCATCGTAACCACTCTGCGGGAACACCCAAAGCTCTTGTAATAAGGGTCAGCGTTAAAGTGAAAAAGGTAAAACTACCGATAAAACCTACTATCACCCCCAAAGGCTTCTTCTTTCCTCCGCTGACACTTCCGGCCAGTACTATCGGTAGCACGGACAGAATGCAAGGAGATAGTATTGTCACTACACCCGCTACATAAGCCAAAGCGATAAGCAATATCATCTGTAATTTAGATTACCATACACACGATTCCTTCTACCAACAACCCCTCATTTCTTCAGGCAAGGTCATCGCCAAATTATGCATCAACAGATTTAGTTCGGGACCTTCCTTTACGCTCTCCTGAGCAAACACCTCGCCAATCGAGAGTCTGACCGTCTTTCCGATATTAAATTTACTTCTCTGATATTCTCCTTCGTAAAAAATACCCACCGGAATAAAAAGAACCGGGGCTACCAGTCTTCCTGATGCCACCATCCCTTTCTCTGCTTCACCCAAAACCCCACCCTCGCTCCTATGTCCTTCGGGACTAATGATCACTCCGACAGATCTTCCTTCACCATGCAGATCTTTTAGTCGCCTCATCCAATTTTTGTATGTTCTTTGTGCTTGCTCGATAGTATATCCATACTCGGGATTATCGACCTGATACGTCTGGATCACCCTGATGATCTCTATCCCGCATCTTTGAGCCTCATTGGTCATCTTCATAAAAAATTTACTGAATTTGTTGCCAGGTTCAGTGTGCGAATATGAAGCCGGAGCAATTAAATATCTTGAATGGCTCTTGTCAATCTTCTCCAGCAGATGAGCGGCCAAAAGGGGATCATTATAAGAAATATGATTAAAGTAGATAATAAAACTATAATCCGTTCTTTCCTTTAAAAAAGCACTGATCGTTTCGATTCTCTCCGCATCTTTCTCACTAAATCTGATTCTGTATGCAAGTTCCGGAAGTATACCCAACTCCAAGCTTCTTCTAATGTGTTCCATATCCATCAGAAGCTATTCTACCTCAATCGATTTGCCTAGCAATGTTCAGGGCTCCTAGCAACGGGGTTACCAAAATTGACTGTTGGTCATAAAAAGTTGCTTTCAGTTTATTCTTGAAACTTTTTAAAAAGTATTCATCTCTGAATAAGCTCCCCGCCAGATAAACCGGGAGGTGGTGTATGGGAGAGAGTCTTCTGTTCACTGAGGTGATCATCTGAACCAACTCAGCCACTTCCACCTGCACTCCCTCATCTGCCATTCTCTCACCTCTTTCGGCAGCCATCAGGAAAGGAATCGCCGCCCTTGATACCTCCATCTTCATATTTTCTGACTCTACCAGCCAATTCTTAAGGCCCACCACATCCCGTTTTTTATAAAGACCCAGTACATCCTTCAATAGTTTTGTCGTCACTGCTCTGCCATCGCTCATTTTTGTTACTAGATGCAAACACCTCCAGCCTAATGCGAATCCGCTACCCTCATCCGACATTAAATGCGACATTCCTCCAGACTTAACTTGCTTTCCACTTCTGTTTCTGCCCACACAATTAGACCCCGTACCGGCAATCAGTGCTATACCAACTCCCTCGGGGGATCCTGACCACAAAACCAAATCGACATCTGAAACCATCTTTAACGATGAGTATTTAACCCCGCTTGCTGTCAAAATAACCCCGCCATTCCTACTACCCATGCCGCGTCTTGGAATTTAGATAACACCCTGACAATAGGAATCATCAAATCCGTTGCCACTGATTTACTTGTTACATCTAAGTTAATTCCGGGAATATCGTCTTTCTGCAAAACGATTACTTCACCCTTCCACACAGCCACTCTAGTGTGAGTCGCTCCGCAATCAAAACCAATTACGACGTTGTTCATTTTATTGTCAGCTGCTGCATTCTCTCAATGTAAAGAAGAACTGTCTCCACAAAAACGGAGTGGCTCCATGCAAGGGGCATCGCCGAAAGCGGAGCTCCTGTATCCGGATGGAATTGCTCTGCCATCACCGGCAGATCTCCCATTCTGTCGATCACCCAATTCAATTCTTCACCCAGAGCTTTCAACTCGTCGACCGTCTCACTAAACTTCATTTTCCGCTGGACCTCCCACATTGTCGTCACGATCCATGGATTAGACTTGGATGTTTTTTCGTCTTTGTAGTAAAGATCGTTTTCATAGCGAATAAATCCTCCAATTCCACCCTTTAAATGCAGTTTTTCCTCCACCGCCTTCTGAGTTCCGACAAACATTGGATCTTTTCTGTCCATAACCTCGTAATACCATAATCCAAAGAGTGAGCTGGCGTCTACTACTCTCAACTTCTTCACCGAAATACCCTCGACCTGCAACCCTCGGACAAAACTATTCATCTCCGTGTCAAACAAATATGACCGCATCGATTTGACCAACTCAGACACTGCCAGAGAATATGAGTGCGCGTGATTATATTTTCCCAGTATCGTTGCAAATCTTGAAGCTGCCTGCAAACCTCCACAAACTGAGGCGCAGGTATATGTGGAAACACCTGAGATCTCTTCCCACAGATCGTATGATTGGATGGGCAATCCGGTGTATTTATCTCTAAACTCCAACATAAACTCGGTTGCTTTTTCTATAAATGGCTTGTAGATCGACTCAATGAATTCAATATCGTTACTGTACTTGTAGTGCTGCCACAATCCCCATATGACAGTAGCAGTCTCGTCCTCCTGGATAGGTAACTGCAATATTTTATTTCTGAGCCAGTCTTTTTGAATGGTAGTCGATTGCCAAGTGGACCCCAAACTATAATCGGGTTGGAATCTGTGGTGCAGATATCCGTCGTCATGGAGTACCTTGCCACAAAAATCATAAAACCGTTTCGTCACCGAAGAATAGCCGGCTTTGTCCAGAGCGATCGCCACAAAAGCTGCGTCTCTTGGCCACACATAAGTATATGAATCTTTCCCATAAAGCATCATGTCTGAATCCAGGGAAGCTACAATTCCGCCCTTTTCGTCCAAGTGAGCCCTAAGAACAAACAATGAATTGTAATAAGTCTGCACCACTTTATCCGGAAGTCCAAAAAAGTCCAAAGGTTTTGCCTCTGCCCATGCTTGCCAGAAAGATGTTGTCGAATGCATTACTCCATGGGCTGTCTTTTGCAAAACGATATCGTTATATTTATACGCCTCATCCATTGTGTGAGCCGCACATAACCAGCAAAACACCTCAGCGGTATTTAGTCCCTCACAATCTACCTCGAAAGCAACTACCGAATCTACCGGACCGTGTTCAACAGCGTTTTTTGTCAACACTCCATCCTCTGCATCTCTGAACGAACCCTCTTTCCCTTCAAAACCGAACATTCCCACCGTATAGTCACTAATTCCACCGTTCTGCGAAGATCCGTTAACCAGGAAAACTCTTCTTCCTTTGTAATGGATGATGGCGTTTTTTGTTGGATCATAAAAACCCGTATTCCTGAATCTGGTCTCGGCAATTATGAATTCTTGACCAAAAAATACCCTGATCTTCTTCACTCGCTTTTCAGGATTGTAAAAAGTTACACTTCTAACCATCACCGGGATTTCGTTGTAAACCACAGCCCTGACGACCACCCTCAAACCAAGTGACTTATGATCATAGCTTATCTGACCGAGCATAGATCTGTTTTCATAAGATGATTTAACATTCCAATCGTTTCCATCCAACCAGGAAAAGTTTCCGTCCCACCACAACCCAATCCGGTGTCTGGTTCCGTTTAAGTGATTCTCCAAACCCACATGAGGGTAATAAAGGTCACGTAAAACTCCTTGCTCGTCGAAGCAAACCGTTAGCTGTCCATTGCCAAGTACTAGTGCTCTTGCCATTATTCTTCTGCCCTCAGCCTCAAATCGGCCAAGGCGTTATTGTAATTAGAGTATGCCATGAATGGGCTACCATAAGGTGAAAAATACGCATGTACGTCACCGTCATTAGACCATTTTGTGCACATGTAATAAAAATGATCACTCGTCTGCATCTTTCTCCAATCTTCGATCAACGACTCATCACCTTTACTGAATATCTTTTTTTCAAGTGCATATATTTTGTTCAATACATCTTCCTGAAGTGAATTTCCTCTCCAAGCGGTAATATCACGATCCACATCTGCCCAGGAAACTGGTTCTTCACTGGCGAACACGTGTTCGGGTGTTCTGGATCTGATCGAGTCGGAAAGTGAAATAAAACTATTTCCTGTCTCGATAAACTTATGGACAAAATGTCTGAAAAATTCAAATATGCCTGTATCTGCCCATTGATGCTCTCCGAATGTCTCAAAGTCCATAAATAAGTTGACCACATCCCCATGACCGTATGAGTTGGAGATCCAGTGAGAATATGTATCGGCTGTCAGAGGCATATTGCTCCTGTGTGATTCAGAAAATCTAAAAGCAATATCGTCGGACAATTTAAAGTGCTTAAGCAATAAAGGCAACCCATCGGGTGATTTGTAAAGTCTGGTAGGGGACTTACCCCGAAGGATCTTATCTGCACCCTCAGCCAACATACCGATATAGCCCATCTCTTTAACTAATTCGGCTATATGATCCGTATAAATTAGCTCAGTATTTCTAAAAACATTTGGCGTTATCCCGAATTCATCCTCGACCAATCTTCTGTGTTTACTTACCTGAAAAAGAAACTCGGTCGGGGAATAGAGTGAGGCCAGTGAATGATAATAAGTCTCTGCAACCACCTCGACTCTCCCGGTTGCAATTACTTTTTTCAGCAATTCAAACACTTCAGGAGAATGCTGTTTCAACTGCTCAATCACCACCCCGGTTATCGACAATGCGAAACAAAAATCCTTTTCCCTTTTAAGCAATTCCAATAGTAGACTCAACATTGGTAAGTATGATTTCTCTGTGATTTTCCTGATCACTCTACTGTTGGAAAAATCCAACATTTCGTCTACATCGAAATAATCTGTACCCACTCCAATATCAAATATATTTAAGGGTTTTAACCTGAAAGGTTGATGGATATGGAAATATAAGCTTACATCAGCCATTGTTATTGAGCAGTAATTGTCGATAACTATCCTTAATCTTAGCGGCCGCTTTATCCCAGGTGACAGCTCCGGCTTCCTTCATTACCTTCTCTCCCAAATCTCTTCCGTGGTCACTCTTATTAATTAAAGACAAGACACTTTTTGACATTAATTCGCTGTCCCAAAAATCCAATTTTATTGCACTTGGAAGCACCTCGGCTACACCTGACGTCTTTGATACTATTACTGGTTTCCCCGCAGCTGCGGCCTCAAGTGCAACGATCCCAAAGGGCTCGGATACGGATGGCATCACAAACACGTCCGCTCTCTGATAGAGCCTGTCCTTGGCAGCATCCCTCAAAAATCCTGCAAACAGGACCGAACCTGAAAGAGAGAGATAAGCCGAAGTCATCAGTAAGTGTTGATACATATCACCGTTACCTGCAAAGACAAAGATTGTTTCCGGTCGCTTCTCCAGAACCCTTCTCGCTAAATCGAGAAAATACTCGGGTCCTTTTTGGATAGTCAGTCTCCCGACAAAAATTACTACCGGTGAATTCTTTAAAAACTCAATCGACACACTTCCTGGTTGAGGGCTGTAATCATTTCCGTTATGAACTACTGTGATCTTTTCTTCTGGCACCTTAAATCTATCGACCAAAACCTGTTTGGTGTACTTGCTAACGGTGATTATCAGGTCAGCCTTTTCGAAACCCCGCCTTTCAATTTCTCCCACCATTGAATTGGGAAAACCCGCAGCAGTCCTGTCGTACTCAGTACTGTGCACATGCATCACCAAAGGCTTCCCGGTTTTCTCTTTTAGAGCTACACCTGTTGGGACGGTTAACCAATCATGCACATGGATCAAATCATAACTCTCACTCTTTGCCGCTAACGCTACCTTCTTGGAGAATAATTCCACATCCCTCATCAAATCGCCACAATATTCGTCACCGTCTTTGCCTACATATGGTCGAAGGGGGGAGTGAATATAAAGGATCTTGTATCTCCCACCACGGGGAGTCGTCCTGAGATCTTCAGGGTTCATCACCTCGTCCGGAGTCGGCAATACCAGCACTACCTCCTCACCTTGATCGACTAAGTTCTCCACGATGCCCTGACATGCAACTCCCAATCCTCCAGAATTGTGAGGAGGATACTCCCAACCTATCATCAATATACGTGTTTTTGCCATGTCAAAAAAAACGACCTACTAAAGTTCAGTATAACCCAAATATCAATATCTTTTAAGAGCCATCTGTCCCTTTTTTTACATCAAATCATACCCAACAATCTCAGCTGTTCCCAAAACAACCACGTGCCTCTTTCGCTAATCTCACTGGACATCATCGATTCGGGAGAATATGAAAAGTCTGCCGTCATTTTTTTGAAATACTCGTCATCCATACACGTTAAAACGCATCTGGCTGCGTTTTTCGGGTCAAGCGGCAACAATACGCCCCTTGGATAATGACTTTCCCCTGTCATCTTCTCTTTGATATCCTCGTCTTCAACCAACAATTTGTGCCTTTTCAGAAAAACGATATTGTCTTTTTCTTGTCTACCTATTGGTTCGGTAAACAACAATACACTACCTCCGATCATTGTAGGAGGAATCAATGCCTTAAATGCCTGCTCACTTGGTTTTGTGACTTCAGCATGGATCAGATTTTCTCGATAGACTTTTTCATAAAGACCCACGGTTTCATTGTCACTTCGTCCGGTAATTAACTGTATCCATCTCAATTTTCCAATCGTTGAAAGAAATCGTTTGGTTTGATCTGATCTTTTGGCTACTATCCAAAAATGAAATTTTTTCGATGAGCGGTCCAGTTCAAGTAAAAATTTTGTTAAGTATTTGAGTCCCACTGCCGCTCCGGAAATTGGCACAATCACATTTATCGGCCTATCAGAACCCTTCTTGAATGCTTCCTCTCTGGTCTCAATACTTCTCTCAATCTTCTTTGCAAAAGAAGGGTTTGTTGGATAAGGAGAAACTTCGGCGTGTATATTGATTCCCTGCTGCTTGGCATATACCTCCAACTCTTCCTTAGTCTGCTGACTCGGAACAAAGGTGATGTCGGCCCCTCGTACGCACCAAATATGCTGCGACGTATCATCAGTCACTTGCACCACCACATCCACCTGCTTTCCTGTTTTTCTTTTTATCTTGTTCTTTATTTCGGCTATCTGGTGTGCCAAACCAAAATGAGTAGCAACTATAGTCACCCCTTCCGCATCGGGCTTCTCTTCGATCATATGCAAAACTCTCTCATATACCTCTTTAGTATTGTGCCTTAAATACCAAACGTAAGCCTTGGTAAAAATGTCCTCTAAAAGACCGTACTGAAAAGCTTCACCTATTTTCTTGGCAATCGGGTTGATGCTTGTCAGCCTGTGGATCTTGGTGACCATCGGATCACTCGTTCCTAACAATTCATAAGAATGGTTCCGTGGTCTTCCTGAAACCAATGCACCGGTTACTCTCAAGTGACCCAAACCGGCAGCGGCATATGTAAAAATCAATAACCTCACCATCTTAAATATATCAGCTTCCGAACCTCCTATGTAGTAAAATATATACGCTCGTTTGAATCTTGGGTCAGTAGCTCAGTCGGTTAGAGCACCTGCCTCTTAAGCAGGGTGTCGCGGGTTCGAGTCCCGCCTGACCCACTGTATCGGGGTACACTGAAATTGTGAGAACTTGCTGTAAATGTAAAAAGAAAAAGTATGAGAGTGAATTCAATTTCAAACACAAAGCAACGAATTTACTACAGAAAGCATGTAAGGTCTGCACCAGAAAAGAAGTTCGAGATCACTACCTTAAAAACCATGAATACTATTTACTTAAGGCCAGGCAGAGAAACGCTGCTATAAGAGTCGAGAACAAACACTTTATATGGGGATACCTTTCCACTCACCCGTGCGTAGATTGCGGAGAATCTGACCCAGTAGTATTAGAGTTCGACCACGTGGAAGGGGTAAAAAGAGAATCTATCGCAGTTATTATTCGTACCAATACAATAAATGTAGTTCGAAAGGAAATCCAAAAGTGCGTTATTCGCTGCGCAAACTGTCATAGGAGAAGAACAGCCAAGCAATACAAATGGCATAAATTAGCCTTCGTAGCTCAACTGGATAGAGCGCATCGCTTCGAACGATGAGGTAGGGGGTTCGAGTACCTCCGGAGGCACACCTAGCTTGACTTCAACTCCAATTTCTGACACGATGGACATGTAATGGTGAAAAAGGCCTTGTTTTTACCTATTGTTTTTCTTGTGCTCACCAAAATTATTCTTGGGCATAATAACGTAGTTCTTGACGGTGCCAATCAGCTAACCGCAGTCCAAAAACCACAGGTTTTAAGTTACAACAGTGAAACCGGATTAGATCAATCAGCTCCATTTGTCTTTGCCGCTCTCCCTTCTTTTGAAAATAACGTTAAGACTTCGGTTAAAGTGGCAGATGCCAGAGCTGAAATTATTCGCCAATATCTTCAAAAATACGACTCTCCTCTTGTTCCTCAGTCGGAATTGATCGTTGAATTATCTGATACTTACAACTTTGATTACCGCTGGCTCGTTGCTATTGCCCAACAAGAGTCATCTCTATGTAAGAAAATCCCGGAAAATTCATATAACTGTTGGGGGTGGGGGATATACCCTGAACCCTCCGACCCCACCATCATGAAAATCACTCGTTTTGACAGTTTCGAAGACGCCCTCAGAAGAATTGCACCTCAGTTCACCAAGATCTTCTTAAAAGGTAACCACACCAAAGATCCTATGGAAGTAATGAGGACATACACGCCCCCCTCGGACGGCTCTTGGGCAGACGGCGTCAACCAATTCTTTGGTAGCCTCGAATAATCCTCCCGAATGGTAAAATAAGCATGTCAGATCAGCCGAGGTGGTGAAATGGTAGACACGATAGGTTTAGGACCTATTGCCCTTAAAAGCGTGGAGGTTCAAGTCCTCTCCTCGGCACAAATTATCGAACTCATCTCAAGCTAACCCCCGACATATCCTCACCTCCTGATAAAATACTCATGGAGTCATTTGACTCCAAATACCATATATAATCCAAGTCCTATGGAAATAAAAGAACTTAAAAAAGAAAAAAATGTCGCCCAAGTGGAGGTAATCGTCACCAAGAAAGAAGTTGACGTCGAAAAGAACCACGCCGTTGAAGAACTTGCACAGCAAATAACTGTCAAGGGTTTCAGACAAGGCAAGGCTCCCAAAAACATCGCCGAAGAACACTTAAACCCCGAAAAAGTCACTGACCACGTCTTAAATCATCTTCTCTCAGACGCTGTTTCAAAAGCCCTGAAAGAGTACAAGTACAACCTACTTGGCCGTCCCGTGCTGGAATCCGTTGACACCAAAGGCAAGGATGAGTGGAAATTCTCTTTGAACTTCCCCCTCTATCCTGAAATCGACCTCGGTGACTACAAAAAAGTGGCCAAGGGAGCCTCCAAAACCACCGTCAAGAAAACTAAGACCGAAAAAACTACTGAAGATTCCGAAAAGGCACCCAACAACGAAGACAGTCTCAATCTTATCTACCAAGCCCTCCTGAAAAACATTCAGGTCGATATTCCTGAGTCTGTAATCGAAGAAGAGGTTAATTACAGCTTGGAGCGTCTTTCAACCCAAGCCCAGTCACTTCACCTTACTCTGGAGAACTACCTCAAAGCCGTCAACCGAACCCTAGACCAAGTAAAAGATGAGTATCGCAAGAGCGCGGTTGATAGCCTAAAGCTGGATCTGATTCTTCTTGATATAGCCAAGAAAGAAGGGATTCAAGCCTCTCAGGAAGAGGTAGAGAACCTTGCAAAATCGACCAACTTACCTGAGAATCAACATAGTCGCCTTAAAATGCTCATCGCCCGCCGTAAGACGCTTGAATTATTATCGTCTCTCTGATATTATAGGGCTCAATGAACCAAGGGTTTAGCAATACACCATCCGGGGGTTCCCAAAACCCCAAGATACAGAGCTTTCTTGAAGCCCTAAGGAATTCTCAGGGCAAAATTAACCCCGCAGGTTCGGAATCTACCACCAATCCCTTTGCCGAGTTCCAAAACAAAAAAGAGATCGAAAAGAAGCGTATAGAGTCCTTCCATCAAGCCAGATCTCAAGAATGGAACAGAATCTTCTCCTCCAAGCAGAAAGAGACCGAGAAAAAGATCGAACAAATTCGTCAGGAGCTCAAAAAACTTGCTACGAGGGTCAGAGTACTCGACACCAACATCACCAGGGCAATAGAATCTCCGGTCATCGAAGCAGGTGAAGGTCAGATCACTTTCTTGGAACACGTCAGGAAGTCCATCCATGAATATTCCCTCAACGTCTCTCAGGCAAACTCATGGCTTGAGATGTACAACAGCCGCTCCAAGAAAAAGAGCTACTACTGGGGCCAGGCTTCAAAGAAAGGTACCTCCTTCACCCAAAACAACGAGCGCACTGCTGCCACTTCCGTCGGCTAAAACATTACTCCTCTGTACAAAAACTCCCGTTCCGATTAAAATATACCCTATCAAACTTGGTCACAGGTTTGACTGTGGGCCCGTGGCGCAGCTGGCTAGCGCGTTGCATTGACATTGCAAAGGCCACTGGTTCGAGTCCAGTCGGGCCCACTATTTAAAATTCGCCTTCACCGGCGAATTTTTTGTATTGACATCTCAACCTCTACTGATAAAATACTCGCACATGCGGATGAGCCGGGGTTGCCAGCCCGCGCGCGAGTTCTGGCAATCGCCGGATTTGGGGTCACACCCCTCATCCGCTCTCGCCCCGTTTCAACAACGGGGCTTTTTTTATATCTACCATTCAATCGGGTATTTGCTTGAGAAAAATGCTTACTGCCAAAGAAACCACTGTGAGCAGATAGGGGAGAGGGGTGAGGTGCCTTTAGGACCAAATGCTTCTTACCATCAATTACGACGCCTTTCTTTTGAGCATAGTTACCCCACAATAGAAATACCAACCCAACTTTCTTGTCGGAAAGTACTTTTATCACTGCATCGGTAAACTGCTCCCAACCCTTGTTTTGGTGTGACCCTGCCTGATGTGCCCTAACAGTCAAAGTAGCGTTTAGAAGTAACACTCCCTGATCAGCCCATCGC
>Ga0075857_104_pt1 | contig 32224 bp, 31 predicted proteins | sample RifGroF2_FD_67959 | JGI IMG/M metagenome (GOLD analysis project Ga0075857, IMG submission 67959) | Microgenomates (Collierbacteria) bacterium GW2011_GWF2_44_15
TTTTACGCAGAAGTCATCAATGAAAAGTGGTATGAGCCGCTCATCTTCCTTGGTGAAATCGACCCCTCCGCTTAAGGGAATATATCCCGCCCCAATTGGGCGGGATTTTTGTTGTTCTCTCAACGGTATTCATGAAATTCACACCCAAAACAAGTATAATAAACAGGCACCCATTAATGCTTGTCAAGCGCCGACTACTACGCTAGAATGAACCCGCGCACCCGAGTCGCTTTTTAATTTAATATGCCTAATACAACATACACAGCTAAAGATATTACTGTTCTGGAAGGTCTAGAACCGGTCAGAAAACGTCCGGGAATGTACATCGGATCTACCGATGAAAAAGGTCTCCACCATCTCATAATCGAGATCGTCGACAACTCTCTTGATGAAGCCATTGGCAACTTCGCCAAGAATATATACATTTGTCTTCATCAAGACGGATCCGCCTCTGTCTCAGACGATGGTCGTGGGATTCCCACCGACAAACACGTCTCCGGCGTCTCTGCTATGGAAGTCGCCATGACCAAACTTCATGCCGGAGGAAAATTTTCCGATACTGCCTACAAAGCCTCCGGAGGTCTTCATGGAGTAGGCGCCTCTGCCGTCAACGCTCTTTCTACCAAGATGGAGGTTGTTGTTCGCCACGACGAAGATTTTTTCATCCAATCTTACAAAACAGGTACTCCCGACTACCCTGTAAAGACCATCTCAGCGGAGGATGCCAAAAAAGTCATACCCGAATTCCATGAACATCTCTTCTCTGCTAAATCTGGGACACTCACACGTTTTTGGCCTGATCCAACCATTTTTAAACTCACCACCGAATTCAACTACTCCAATATCCGTAACAAACTTCAGGAACGTGCCTACCTCGTCGCCGGTGTTTACATTCACTTTTACGATGAGAGGAACGACAAACACGCCAACTTCTATTTCGAGTCCGGTATCCGTTCCCTCCTTTCCCACAACAACAGACACAAGAAGGGGCTGCACGAGCCCATCTACACCTCTGGAACTTTTACAGACAATGCATATCCCATCGGTGTTGAGATGGTCATGCAATACACCGATACCTACACCGACAATATCGAGTCATTTGCCAATACCATTAATACTTACGATGGTGGCACTCACCTCACCGGATTCAAAACTGCTCTCTCAAAGGTCCTAAAGAATTACCTTACCACCGGAGATCAGGAAAAAGACAAGAAGGGTAAGGCTAATAAGGATGTTGATATCACCCCGGACGATCTTAAAGAAGGTCTCACTGGAGTTGTCTGGATCAAGATGAGTTCTTCGGAAATCCAGTTCGAGTCTCAGACAAAAACCAAAGTCAACAATCCTGAAGTTCAGTCTGCTGTATACCAAGTAGTCAAAAAGGGTCTCGAAATGTATTTGGAGGAACACCCCGCGACCGCGCAAGCGATCATCGGCAAAGTATTCCTGGCTGCTAAGGCTCGTATGGCCGCCAGGGCTGCTCGTGAGGCGGTTGTCCGGAAAGGCGCTCTGGAAGGCATGACCCTTCCGGGAAAATTGGCCGACTGTCAGGAAAAAGATCCTGCTAAATCAGAGATATTTATTGTCGAAGGAGATTCCGCCGGTGGTTCTGCCAAACAGGGTAGGGACCGTGCCCATCAGGCCATTCTTCCATTAAGAGGCAAGATCCTCAACACCGAAAGAGCTCGTCTTGACAAAGTGATTGAGTCGGAAAGCGTCAAAGACTTAATTATCGCTTTAGGAATGGGTATCGGAGACACTTTGGACATCAAAAAACTTCGCTATCACAGAATTATCATCATGACGGATGCTGATGTCGACGGTGCCCATATCGCCACACTTCTACTTACCTTATTCTTCCGCCACACCCTTCCGGTTTTTGACGCAGGCTATGTCTACCTGGCTATTCCACCTCTGTACAAAGTAAGTCACGGTAGTACCAACAAATACGTTTACTCTGACGAGGAAAAAGAAGAATATATTAAAACCCTTTCTCCTTCTGACCAACAAAGAATTGGCCTTCAACGTTACAAAGGTTTGGGAGAAATGAATCCGGAACAATTATGGGAGACTACCATGAATCCTGCTACTAGGATACTCAAACAAGTGAACATCGTTGATGCAGCTCACGCTGACGAGGTCTTTACCACACTCATGGGACAAGAAGTTGCTCCACGCAAAAAATTCATTCAAACACATGCAAAAACAGCCACACTTGATATATAATTTCGGTATTCTAATTAGCCAATAAATAAAAAATATGGATATTCAAATAATTGCTCTATTTTCCGCCCCCGTTGTTTCGATCATCGCCCTAATTTACGGCTACATTCTTAGCCAAAGAATCATGAAGGAAGATATGGGCAACGCCAAACTTCAACAGATCGCCAAAGCCGTTAAAGATGGTGCTCTTTCATATCTTGCCCGCCAGTTCAAAGTTGTTTTCCCCATCATGGGGGTGCTGGCTGTCGTTATCGCCCTCACTCTCGGCATAGGTATGTCACTCACTTTTCTTCTGGGAGGAATTTTTAGTGCCTTAATCGGATATTTTGGCATGCGAATCGCTGTTGAAGCCAATGTCCGCACTGCCCACAACTCCACCAAGAGTCTTAACGCTGCTCTGCAAACTTCTTTCGGTGCCGGCACCGTCAATGGCATGCTCGTCGTTGGACTTGGTCTTTTGGGAGTTTCCCTTATATATATGTACTCCTACTTTGCCTTTATCTCACAAGGAGCCGATGCAGTAGCCAAGAACGCCACCGAAGTTCTTGTCGGTTACGGTTTTGGAGCCGCTCTTCTGGCTTTATTTATGCGCGTTGGTGGAGGTATTTTTACCAAAGCCGCCGATGTTGGAGCCGACCTGGTCGGTAAAGTAGAAAAGGGGATCCCTGAAGATGACCCTAGAAACCCTGCCACCATCGCCGACAATGTTGGTGATAATGTGGGCGACTGTGCAGGTATGGCTGCCGATGTATTCGAGTCTTACGCTCTTACGATAGTTGCCGCGATGATCTTGGGAGGCTCTCTCTTTGGTCTCAAGGGTGTTGTTTTCCCTCTTCTTGCACGATCAGGTTCCATCCTCACTTCCATTCTCGGAACATTTTTTGTCAAAGCGAAAAACGATAAAGAAGATCCGCTCAAGCCTCTTATCCGTGGTTTCATGGTATCAGCCGTCGCGGCCGTAATTATTTTCATGGGTCTTTCAATCTTCCTCTTGGGTGAACCTAAAGCCGGATTAGCCTCTGTCGTCGGTATTCTCGCTATGCTTGCCCTGCTCTACATCACTAAATACTACACAGGGCCTGGTGAAAAACCCATCATCGGCATCGCCAAAGCTTCACAAACGGGAGCCGGTACCAATCTAATCGCCGGTCTTAGTTACGGAATGGAATCAACATTTATCTCCGTCATCGTTGTCGCTGCTACCATTCTCGCAGGCTACTTGCTCTTGGGCTTCTATGGCATCTCCCTCGCAGGTATGGGTATGTTAGCCACCACCGGTATTATTATGGCTCTAGATACTTTTGGGCCCATCGCAGACAATGCCCAAGGCATGGTTGAGATGGCAGGACTAAAAGGTAAGGCGGCCATCGTTACAGGTAGTCTGGACGCTGTGGGTAACACAACCAAAGCTCTTACAAAAGGTTTTGCCGTTGGTTCTGCAGCCGTCGCTGCCAGCTCTCTTTTCGCCACTTATTTTGAAGTAACCGGGTTAAGTGTTATTAATATTGCCAACCCCAAGGTCTTCATTGGCGTCCTTCTAGGAGGCTCCCTACCTTTCCTGTTTAGCTCACGTTTAATCGGCTCGGTTGGTCGAGCGGCTTTTGAAGTAGTTGAGGAAGTACGTCGACAATTTAGAGAAATCAAGGGAATCATGGAAGGCACGGCACTACCCGATTATTCAAAAGCAATCGAGATTGTGACTGCCGCCGCCCAAAGAGAACTTGTCATTCCCGCCGCTATTGTAATTATTTTCCCCATCTTAGCCAGTATTCTTGGTGCTGAGTCACTCGGAGGATTTTTGGCCGGAGTGGTCGTTGTCGGCTTAATGCTGGCCTTCTTTATGTGTAACACCGGTGGAGCCTGGGATAATGCTAAAAAATACGTTGAAGACGGTAACATGGGGGGTAAAGGTTCCGATACCCACAAGGCAGCCATCGTTGGAGATACAGTTGGTGATCCCTTAAAAGACACTGCGGGTCCGGCACTTAATCCGATGATGAAGATTGTGCAAATAGTTGCCCTCCTCATCGCTCCTCTCGTGATTACTTTAGTCGGCAAATAATAATCTAGGCGTTTAACAAGATCAATAATTTTGTTAGTCGTGCAATCGTTAACATGGAAAACACACAGGACTCTACAACAAAAACCAACCAAAAAGACGAACAAACAGAGTGGGGGATGATAAGATCCACACCCATTGTTGAAGAGATGGAGAGATCTTATCTCGACTACGCTATGTCGGTTATCGTCTCCCGTGCTCTTCCCGATATTCGGGACGGTCTCAAACCTGTTCACCGTCGCGTTCTTTACGCCATGAGAGACATGGGCATTACTCACAAAAGTGCCTACAAAAAATCTGCCAGAATTGTCGGAGAAGTTTTGGGTAAATACCATCCCCATGGTGATACTGCCGTTTACCAAACCATGGTCCGTCTGGCTCAGGACTTTTCTATGCGCTATCCACTGGTAGATGGTCAGGGTAACTTTGGAAGTATTGATGGTGACTCCGCCGCTGCTATGCGTTATACAGAAGCTAGATTAAGCAAAATTGCCAGTGAGCTCCTTGAAGACATTGATAAGAATACCGTTGATTTCATCGACAACTTTGACGGCTCACAACAGGAGCCTGTAGTCCTTCCGGCCAAGCTTCCCAATCTTCTTCTCATGGGATCAGATGGTATTGCTGTCGGTATGGCCACCAAGATCCCTCCCCATAATTTAATTGAGGTCGTATCCGCTCTTAAAGCTCTGATTGATAAATCCACCGTTAGTCTTGAAACCGAAATAGCCGACGTAGATATTGAAAAGATCAGTCACAAACTATTGACGGGGACACTAAACGCCGACATAGAAATTGACGAACTGTGTGAACACATCAAAGGTCCTGATTTTCCCACCAAAGGCATTATTTACGACACCCAGGAAATTAAAAAACTTTACGCTACCGGAAAAGCAAACATCATCAATAGGGGAGTGGCCGAGATTGTTGAGAAAAAATCAGGCCGTTTCCAGATCCTCATCAGCGAACTTCCATACCAAGTCAACAAAGCAAAACTTATCACCAACATTGCCGAGCTGGTTAAGAAGAAGAGAATTGAAGGAATCGCCGATCTTCGTGACGAATCAGACAGAAAGGGACTCACTGTTGCCATCGATCTAAAAAAAGACGCCAAGCCCAAGAACATACTTAATCAGCTATACAAATTCACAGAGCTACAATCCAGTTTCCCGGCAAATGTCGTCGCCCTTACCTCTGAAGGCACTCCCCATCTTTTAAACCTCAAGCAGATTCTTGTAGAGTGGACTTCACATCGTCAAATGGTAGTAGTCCGCCGTTCACAGTTCGAACTAAAGACCGCGAAGGACCGCGCCCATATTCTACAAGGTTTACTGATCGCTCTAGCCAGTATTGATGAAGTTATTGAAACTATCAAAAAGAGTCCGGACACTGATACTGCTAAGAAAAACCTGATGGAAAAATTCGGATTATCGGAAATCCAAAGTGTGGCCATCCTCGACATGCAACTCAGAAAACTGGCGGCGCTGGAAAGGCAGAAGCTTCAAACAGAATATGATGAATTGATGAAAACAATTGATCAGTTGGTCGCCACTCTAAAAGACCCCAAAAAAGTCTTGGAAATCATCAAGACAGAGCTCACATATTTGGCATCCACTTATCCTGAAAAACGACGAACCCAGATAATCGCCAATGCTCCGGGCACATTTTCGGAAGAAGATCTCATCCCTGCAGAGGAAACAATCGTCACTCTAACTAAATCAGGATATATCAAACGTATGCCATTATCGACTTTCAGGACACAGAAGAGGGGAGGGAAAGGAGTAGCCGGCATGACCATAAAAGAAACCGATGAAATTCATCTTTTGACTAACGCTAACACCCACGACAGACTTCTTGTGTTTACATCAAAGGGAAAGGTCTTTGCACTAAAAGTGTGGGAACTTCCCGAGGGAAGTAGAGTCTCTAAAGGTCAGGCAATCATCAACCTCATCAATATTGATACGGATGAAACCATCCAGTCAATTCTTCCCATGGGCGCTCAGGCAGAGAAAGGATCATTCCTTTTCTTCACCACCAAAAAAGGAGTTGTCAAACGTACAGCTCTTGGCAAATACGAGAATATTAAATCAAACGGACTTATTGCACTTAAATTGATCGATGGGGATAGCCTGGTTTGGGCAAACAAGACCTCCGGCTCCGATCATATTCTCCTAGTTTCCAGAGAGGGAAAGTCGATCCGGTTCAAGGAAGGTGATGTTAGACCAACTGATCGCGACACCATGGGAGTTCGCGGAATACTCCTAAGGAACGAGGACTTTGTCATCTCCATGGAATCCTTCTTCCCGGAAGAACCTGTGTCTAAAGATAAACGCGTTAAGTTGTTCAGAGATCTTCTCATTGTTACCGAAAAAGGTATGGGTAAACGCACACCTCTTCCGGAGTACCCACTACAAAACCGCTCCGGTCAGGGTCTTAAAGTTTCAGAAACAACAGATAAGACCGGCAATGTCTCAGGTGCCCTTCTCGTCGATCAGGACAGTGAGGTCCTCCTCATAACCACCTCACAAGGACAGGCTATTAAGCTTCCAATCCGTAACATTCCCAGACTCGGCAGAGCCACACAAGGAGTCATCCTCATGCGTTTTGCCAAAGGAGCCGATTCAGTCGCAGCAGTCACTGCAGTGTCCGAATCAGAAGACGAAGAATAACCTTTTGACTCAAAAAGGCCCCGCTTTTATGCGGGGCGATCTGTTAATCCTGTTCACCGCAAAGACCGAAATCATCCCAGTTTTCCCGAGTTGTTTCCTTGGCCTTTTCGGCATCGGCTGCTTCCAATTTTGCCAGCTTCCTAAGACCTCTTCGAGTCCAAGTGACATCGTCATCGGTGTAGACCAAGCCGGTGAAGAGAAAGTTGTTGTCGTTGAATAAAACTATTTCGCCATTTGTGGTTAAATAGAATTTTTCTTCTTCATCAACGGCACCAATCACAAAAAATTCGGCAGAGATTGTCTCACTATCGTCATCGATAGCCTTCCTATCAAATCTAACGATCACTGATCCAAGCTCTAATTTCACCGGATCACCGTCGAGGTCAATTTCCATATTTTCTGACTCGAAAAACCGATAATCAAGTTTAAGTTTTCTAACCTTCTTCACCGGATATCGAACCGGACGATATCTTCGGATGAAATCACCTTCCTGATCAATAACACCATCTTCAAAGATGATCACCACCACATGCTCTGTTTTATCGTTCAATAGCATAAAAACGTCACCCGGCTCTAGTGTGCCATACAAAGACTCAAGCAAGGTCAGATTCTTCGGGGTTTTATTCAAGATAACCTCCTTAATGTGCAGTTATCCGATATTTTATCACGATGACTTTTTTTGGACATCTTAGCCACGATCTGGGATATAATGAGTCAGTACAATTTATCCTCAAAAATGACCAGTATATACTACAAAAACTCTTCCTCAAAGTCTTTTGAAGAGATCCAGGAATTCAAAAAGAACAGCTGGGTACACCTTACAAATCCGTCAGCCAACGAACTGGCATATCTTGCTGAAAGCCTCAAACTAGATCTAACCCTCCTTACGGACGCACTTGACCAATACGAAGTCCCTCGTATTGAGATAGAAGATCACGACGTCTATATTTACACCCGCTTTGCCGTTGAGAAAGAACCTGGGTTGTTCCAAAGCGTACCTTTTTTACTGATCAACAAGAAGGGGTATCTAGTCACTCTTTCCCCACAGCCCCTTCCTTTTATGGGCAACATACTCTCCAGTAAACGTCAAACAACTGTACAGCAGATCAGATTGATGATTTACATTTTTTCTCAAGTTAATCTCACATATAGCCAAAGACTAATCAGTATTAGCAAAAGCCTTCGCACGGTTTTAACTGACACCATCAAGATTACCAACAAGGACATTATCCAATTTATAAACCTCGAAAATATGCTTTACGACTTCATCTCATCCCTAACCAGGATCGAAGCCGGTTACACAAACTTTACCAAACAAACCGGGATTAGATTTAAAGAGCCTGAAGCAGATGCCATTGACGACCTTAGGCTAGAAGCAGGTCAACTGATGCAAATTTGCAAAGACAATATTCGCACGGTGGTTAACTTTAGAGAAGCTTACAATACAATTCTTACCAACAACCTTAACCGGGTGATTAAGTTCTTTACCGCCCTCACAGTTATTATCACCATTCCTAACATAATTGGTTCATTCTTTGGCATGAACGTCCTGCTTCCGTTTGCTCAACATCCTCTGGCTTTTGGATTTATCATTCTCTTTGCCCTAATAACCAGCGGCGCTTTAGCCTTCCTCTTTATCAAAAAAGACTGGATGTAAGTTTACTTCAAAAACTTTCCGTGGATTTCTTTCAAGTGGGGATTGGTCACATGGGTATATATTTGTGTGGTCGAGACATTTTTGTGTCCCAACATCTCCTGTACACTCCTTAAATCGGCACCATTTTGAAGTAGGGTGGTAGCAAAAGAATGTCTCAATACATGAGGGCTGATCCTTATCGGCAATCCGGCCAACCGTCTGTATTTCTCCACAATACGCTGTATCGTTCTTACGCTAAGACGCAGCTTTTCCTGCGAAAGTGCCGGGTCATACTCATCGTTTTTCATTATCCTCACCCATAGCGGTCGATACATGTCGGTTCTTGCCGATAGGTATCTATCTAACCAAAAGCAGGCTCTTTTAGAAAGAAAGACCACTCTCGCTTTACGGCCTTTTCCTACAACTCCAAACTCTTGGGTCTTCAAATCTATCCTATCAACGTCCAGCTTGGCCAATTCAGAAACACGCAAACCGGTACTGAATAGCACCTCAAGTAAGGTTCTGTCTCGTATCCCGGAAAGTTTAGTTACATCTGGAGCCATGAGCAAACGCTCAACTTGCTCTCTGTCCATAAATTTGATTCGCTTGTCCTCGGACTTGGGTAGGTCGATCATATCTGGAGCCAGCGTCTTAATTCTTTTTTTTCGACAGTACTTTAAAAAAGCTCTTAGCGATATCACGTAGTAACTTTGAGTGGATGTAGATAACTTATGTCCCTTGTCATCCGCAAATCTAGACAAAAATAGTCTGTATCTGCGCACCATCTCAGGCGTCAACTTCTCAATATATTCCTGGGCATAATGTTTCTCAAACCATTGACGGAAGACCTTCAGATAGTGACTGTATTTAACGATTGTCCAGGAACTATAGTTCTTCTCTATCTCAATAAAGTTCAAGTATCTTTTTATTAAAATTCTCAGTGTCAAGTCTGCAGTTTTTTTGGCCATAGGGTGGGGGAGCATCCCCACATCCATCTTAGCAAATTAGATTACACGACACTATTACCGAAATCTTGACATAGCCACCAAACACCCTATATAATATCCACATCCGCACGTTCAAAAAGGAGGCGCATATGTGCTTTGGAGGATCGTTACCCAATAGTTTAGGCTACTTGATCGCATCACTGAAAGTTGGCGATGAAGTCATTATTCACGAGAACAAGGAAGACATCACTACCTACATCTGGAATAAAGACGGCTTTGCCGCCCTAACTGCCTCAGGTCATATTCTCACCTGTAAAGGCAACGTTTATTTTGAAGTCACTGGAAACCACCTCGATGAATTCGAGGTCAGCGAAGAAGCAAAGGCTATCCAGGCCCAAATCGATGCCTTGCCTGAAGATTGGGATCCCTGGCAAGACGATAACGACCCCCTCGATCTTCTTTAGTTTTAATCTATACCCACCGTCAAGTACGGTGGGTTTTTTAATGACCTGGAATCGGACAGGGGAGGGAGGTAAGGTTTCAAAAACGGCATTTATCCTATATTATAAAGACCGTTTTCAGAACCGTCATCTGAGATTGTCGATAAATTGTTAATATAAATCGGCAACAGAAAAATTTGTTTTGTAAATAACTTTTAACGATTGATATTTTTCTAAAAGAATATTAAATAATATTTTTCAATAAACATCGGAGGGAATTATCCAAAAATCAAATAATTGTTCACCTTAAGTCATCTAGTTACTTCATCCGTGCCTAAAGGATCAAAGTACCTGCTCATAGTATCCGTGCTTAAAAACCCCTGTTTAGCCTCAAATAACGAGACCGTAGAATGCCCCTAGAACGGCTCCTGGAAACTTTTGCGGGTACTTAATCACGGGATATAGGCACGAATTTTCGGGTTAATCTATGGAAAACCGAAAAATGAGCCTGACCGTTAGAAAACGGAATAAATAACGCATTAACAGGTGAGTGGGAGGCAGTGCCAACAAGTATTCGGGATTATATACATAAATGAATGGGAAGCTAAATGCACTACGTCCATGCTTATGATTTTAACTAACGTCGTGAAAGTTACATTACACGACACTATTAATATCATTCTTCTCCGGGTCGGGTAGAAGTAAAAGCGGGGTAGTGTAGAAGTATCACTGCTTTATCTTCAACAGTATCCTCAACTAAGTAACTGGATAAAATAATTAATTAATTCATTAATCGGCGATCGAAGCCTACTCTTCTCGCTCGGACTAATGAGTTCAATTTACTATATCAATCGATATCATTCGCCTTTTCTTAGCAGTTATCCACAAAAAATGCTAAAGAATCGTGAAAACTCCCCTGTTTCGTGAAAACAGTGTTATAGGATATGTTATTATAGGCTACTTGTTATAGGATACTACTCCCCTGTCACCGGCCAACAAGAAAAAAATATTTTACGCTCGAAATTATTTATGAATTTATGCCTAACCCAGCCACGACGTCGTCAGGAATCCAATAATAAAAATTATCACTACCGAAACCAGGTACTCCATCAACCCCTCCAGGTATACCCTATTTGACAATCTCTGTTCCAGCACTCCCATCAGTGCGTAAATGGCGCTCGTCATCATCAAACCACCCATAAAAGGCTTTACCGGCCAAAAACTGAGCACGGCACCAACAAGAGCCACCACCCAAGAAACCCCCACAGCATATCTGATAACCTGTTCGTATTGAGTACTTTTAAGATCGACACTCCAAAAATTAACGTAAGAGATGATAAAGGAGGCAACGAATGAAAGTCCCATCACTGACCAGAAAGGAACTTTTAAGCTCAAAGCCATGGTGTAGAAAAACAGTAATGTCACCAGGGAAAACACGAAGTTGGCTGATCTGGCAGCTCTAAAAAGCTGGATAGTCCGTATCGATGCCACTGAAAAGATATTCTCCACCAGTAAAATTCCGTAAATACCTACCATATAGAACAAGAAGTAGACTACTTTCAGGACACTCGCCAAAAACAGAGACGATTCGTAACCAATAGTCCTCCCGAACATACTTGGAATAGCGGCTGGCAGAAAATTAGCAAAAATCCCGCTACCTAAGGAAAAGGACACCGGCAATACCATTAAGGTGAACCATTCTATACCCTTAAGGTCGTCGAACAGCACCCATACTGACAAGATATAAACAACCGCGGATACCGCCATCACCAGTCCAAACCTGAAGTCCACCGAAGCAAAAGTCGTTAACCATAGCGATAGTCCGCTGATAATGGCAACTAGGACGAACTTTGCTCTTTTTGACATATTTCTTAAACGAGGTTACTCCAAACTTCTACTACATCATCATTATCCTCTAAAGCAGACAACAAAGCACCCACCTTATTCTCATCCTCTTCGGACAAACTGATTGTTGGAAGCGGATTTAAGTTTCTCATATAAGAAACTGATCCCGGTCCGCCAAGCTTAGCTTCGTAACGATTCAAAATCGCATTGATCTCTCCAGCGGTCCTATTTCTATTATCGGTAACGGCAGTAATTAATATTCCAACACCACCATGTCCGTAAGCCTCATAAACAATCTCTACACTTCCCTCACCACCAGCAGCTCCAACAGCCTTATCGATCGCCCTCTTAACATTTTCACCCGGCATGTTTACCGTCCTTGCCTCATCCAATGCAGTCCTTAGATATGGATTGGCATTGGGGTCACCTGAACCACCTTTTTTAACGGCTACGTGAATCTTTTTTGCAATTTTTGTGAAAGAAGCACCTTTCTTGGCATCATCAATCGCTTTTTGGTGCCTGATAGTTGACCATTTAGAGTGTCCCGACATATGAACATTTTACCACCACATACCTGTTGGCATTTTACTCAAATGCATACTACCGCTTGACTAAGCTACCATAATTCTATATATTGCATTGCAGCATGAACAATAGCGACGACGCACAAAATCTTACCCAGAACGCTATCAAGGCCGCAGTTGCCAAAAAATGGCAAGAAGCAGTCGAAATCAACGAAAAAATTCTCGAAATCATTCCTGATGACACCCCAACTCTTAACCGATTAGGCATTGCCTACTCCATGATCGGTAAACAGACCAAAGCAGCTGCCTCATTCAAAAAAGTTCTCGTCCTGGATCCAAAGAACCAGATCGCCAAGAACAACATTACCCGGCTTAAAGTCGTCAAAGAGCATGGACTGATCAACCCTCAAATCACAAACATATTCTTTGTTGAGGAACCCGGAAAGTCAAAGGTCATACCTCTCGTAAGCATTGGAGAACCCACCGTATTATCAGCACTTAACATCGGTGAGCCAATTGAAATTACTCCCAACAAACATAAGGTAAAGATCTCCAGTGTCCACAATCAATTTATCGGATATCTCCCTGATAATATTTCCCACCGCCTACTTCAACTTATCAGAGGGGGATACAAATATCGCGGGTTCATGAAGTCGATCAATCCAAAAACTCCTTTTGTATTCATCCAGGAAACGCACACCTCTAAAAAACTTAAAGGCCTTCAGTCCTTCCCCCTTGATGACTCTGAGATGCTTCCGAATCTTTCTGCTGGAGAATCTTCCGAAACCCCACCACTGGAGATTTATGATCCGGAAATGGGAAGTGAAGAATAAGTCTAAAGCAACCAAAGCTTCAACTCTCCCCCTTCCTCCCCTTCTCTTTCAATCTCTTTGCATCCGAAATGATTTTCCAGTAACTCACTCGACCTTGGACTGGAATCCGAAGACTCAAACACGCATCCCGTCCCTGAAATTACATCTTCTATGTCATTCTTCACCTCCACCACTCGCATCCCGGCGGTTTCGGCTTGTCTGGACATGATCAAACCCGCACCGCCCAGACCTGACAGGTTGTTAACGATTAGCTCGACACTTTCTGCCAGAACAGCATCAAAAAGAAATTTGTCCTTGGACCAGGCAGTCATCACCTGAGAAAATTCCAGGAATATTTTTCCGTCAGGCTCTTCGACTTCCTCATAGACCTGCCCGGGTATGGTCAACTCCAGCAGCCTTTTGGATGTCACTATCGCAGACAAGTATTTTCTCATAGCCAACCTATCCAAAAGACTCAGGTCAGTCTTTACCGGAATTGACAACATATTACCCAAGACAGTCTCCACACTGGCTTCTCCGCCTACCTTGATCATCCGAGGAAGGATAACACCCATTGCCTCACCAATACTTCTTTCACTGATCTCGTAGGCTCTTTTTTCCCCCAGACCAAACTTCCAAACCGAATTAATGGGATAGTTAGCCTGACTGCCTGATATTTTTATTTTCAACTCATTCGGTAAACTGACCCAACTCCCCAACCCTTCTTTCGGCCTTAAAACTAATACACCAGCCGAATCGTCACCAATTACTAAAAGATTAAGACCCATCTCCTCATTCCAAATACCTTTTCTTAACAGAGTTAAAGCCAGTGATACTATTATCACCACCAAAAACAATACTCCGAAAATGTTAACAAATGTCCTGACCTTACTATCCTTCATATATCGTCTTCAGCGCAGTGTTTTGTTTTTTTCTAAATTTGTCAAACACTTCACTGTCCTTAATACTCTTCTTGACCAACTGACTCATGTGCCATCCAGAAACAAAATGCGGCAAAAGGACATAAGCAGCACCGGCTGCGTAAAGTTCTTTCGCCTCCAATGCCGTCTCGGCATCCACGATCACCGGGACACCAATATTTTTTCTTGAAAGTTCTGACAATAAAGCTAAACTATCATTTTTATCCTTAATCGTTGAAATGATCAATTTTGCCTCCTTCATATTCGCAATATCAATCAGGTCAGGATCAGTTGCATCGGCATAAATAACTTCACCACCCCTTTCTTTAATTTTTTGTACCACATCCGGATTAAAATCTACTACCAAAAATGGCACACCGTTCTTTTCTAGAAAATTCACCACACTTTTACCGGTTCTGTCGCAACCCAACAATACTATATGATTCTTAATATCGGAAACTTTGTAATCCCCTCCCCTGCCAAAATTAAATCCTAACTTAAATTTTCGTTTTGCCGCAGAATATATTTTTTCAGATTCCCCGATTAATATAGTTGAGATGGTCATCGTCAAAAGTCCGGTCACCATTACTGTCCTTGCTACCTCATCGCTCCACAAACCGGAGGTTATACCCAAACCCATTATCACCAAACTGAACTCGGATATTTGGGTCAGATTTATGGCCAGTAAAAAAGCTGCCCTACTCCCTATCCCCAGAATTCCTGACCATAAATATGTGATTAAGAATTTACCGAAGATAACCGCCATGGTCAACAGCAGCACCATTGGCCAATTAACTTTTCCGATACCTACTTGCATTCCCAAGACTACAAAGAATAAGGTCAAGAAGACATCTCTTAGTGTCTTCACCTTATTTATTATCTGGAAATGTCCCCAAGTAGTTGAAAGACTTAAACCGGCAAGAAAGCTGGCTACTTCTGCCGAAACTCCAAACACTTTTTCGGCCATAAGCACTACCACGAAAAACCAAGCTAAACTGAACAGGATCAAATCATCCCCGTTCTTAATCACTTCTTTTAGTAGTTTAGCAATGACCGCATGTCCTATGATATTCACAACTACAAACAAGGCGATCAATTTGATCCCTAGCCACCAGAGTACACTCATGTGAATCCCTTCACTAAAGCTCGGTAGAACGGCTAGAAGGAAGATTGCCAACATGTCCTGAAGTAACAAGATCGCCAAACTTAGTTTCCCGGAGAAGCTATTCAGATTCTTCTTTTCTGACAGCATCTTAACTACTACGATTGTGCTGCTGAAGGTCAGAGCTATCGCCAATAATATTGCCCTGAGAACATCGAGCCTTAACCCAGCAAGACTTAATCCCACAAAAAGTAATATTGTCAAAACAGTCTGTCCTAAAAAGATTAATACCGCATTTTTTCCAACCTTGTGCAGCTCTTTCCAGTTCATCTCCAAACCCACCAGGAATAAAAGCAGGGTAATTCCCAAATCCCCCATCATTCTTAGTACTTCCACATCCCTACTTCCCAACAATCCAGAAGCTCCTACCAAAAGACCTGCTCCCACCTGTCCCACCAAAGATGGCAATCCAATGTATCTGAACAAAACTCCGCAAATTACTGCCAATACAAAAACAGCCAGTTGGCCGCCCAAGATTTCCTCCATAAAATCATTCTAGCACGAGCTCAGACAGCAGCCTGATACAGTCCTCGGGTAGCGGAGCATCTACAGTGATCTTTCCTCCATCTAAACCACTAAATTCCAAAAACCCGGCGTGTAAAAAATGATGACTCAAAAAGCCGCGATCATTTTTGGCGATCTCCTTATTCAAATATTTATCGTCCGCAAAAATTGGCCAACCCAAAAACGATAAATGGACTCTGATCTGATGTGTTCTTCCCGTTTTCAAATTTAACTTAAGCAAAGTGAGTGAGTTTTTGTAATGGGGTGTATCTGCCAAAACATATCTTTTTTCGACCTTCCATTCGGTAACAGCCCCCTTCCCCTCATAATGCACCTGCCATTTCTCCCTGTCAAAAAGACTCCTCTTCAAAGGTAGCCTCACTTCTCCCTCAGCTGGCTCCACTCTTCCGTGTACCAGTGCCGTATAAACTTTTTTTATTTTTCTTTCCTTGAACTGGGCAAGGTAATGTACCAAAGCTTCTTGATTTTTGGCGATCATCAGACAACCACTTGTCTCTTTATCCAAACGGTGACAGATCCCGGATCTCAGCTGAAAAAGTTTACCTTCACTATTCCACCTCTCTGGCTCAGCAGCCATTCTTCCTTCTACCCAATCCTGGATTGTCTCTCCTCTGGCTGTTTCAGCTCTGTTCACCACTACTCCCACCGGCTTGTTAATTACCAATGTATTCTCGTCTTCATAAAGTGTTTGTATATTAAGACTCATTTTCTGAAAATAAAGGCGCCTAACCCACCTACGATCATCATATCCGAAATATTAAACCATAAGTTGATTCCCGGCACTCTCAAATAGTCCCATACTCCTCCGAATTTTATTCTGCCCATCAAATTAACCGCTCCTCCAACAACCATTAACCAGGCGGGTAAACCGTGCCACAAACTCTTTCTGGTACTTCTGATCAAAACCAACAAGAGCAGTGTCCAAATTACCACCAATGAGACCCCGCTAATACCCTGTAGAGCTCCGAATGACACTCCCCTATTCTCTACTCCAAAACCACCATCTCGAAATACACCTTGCCACCAAAAATCCAACAATCCCAGTAACAAAATTACGAGAAAAATCAGTTTATCTGCCTGTTTTTTCAAACTTTCTTTCACAATCCATGCAGTACTCTGCCGTAGGCTTAACGGCTAATCTATCGGTATCGATCATCTTGCCACAATTGGCACACAGACCGAATTTACCCAACTTGATTCGTGTTAAAGTCTTCTTTATTTCGATCAGTGAGCGGGAAACCTGTCTCCTCATTGCATAGGCTCTGTCATGTTCAACATTTTCGGACACGTCTGCATCAACCGAATTATCGTCATCCCTGTTTCCAGAAATGAACGGGTCTGTCTTCCTAAGTTCTTTCTTAGTTTTAGATAATCTTTTTTCTTCACCCTTTAAATACGAGATTAGCGGCTGTAACACCGATAAAGGGAAAAAGAATTTAGTCTTTTTTTCTTCCATGTCTTAATTTAAATTTTAAGTCCTCCGACAAACTCCTGCCAGACCTACTATACACCATTACAAAACCTCCCACAAACAAAAGCAGGTTCACAATCATGACCCATAAACGGGCTCCTGGAGATAAAACTAATAAGATAAAATGAGTTAAACCGTAATAAGACAATGCTACCCCGCTTAAGAATCCGCTCTTTGCCTGAGTCTTCTTGTTCTTGTACCAACTATACGTTCTGTAGACCTTCTCTGCTCTCCAAAGATATATGAACATCCCCAGACTAGTCAGTGATCCTCCAATCGAAAGAAGACTTAAGTTGGCAATCGCCATCCCGGCAAAATAAACACTCATTCCCGCTACCATTCCCAACATTGCCAGGTCGAACCAGTCATAAAATTTCTGTCGGTAATTCCTGGTTACAATCATGATCGAAACTACAACTCCCAAAAGTAAACCCCAGTGATCAAGTCCGGGATAGTTTTTCAAAAAAAGAATTCTAGGCCAATTACCCCAAAACAATCCCAAATTAAGCATCACATAAGATAGTCTACTCAGCACAAATGACCAGAAACCTGCCAAGACAATAGTATCAAGTACGTGTACGTCATCCAAATGGGCTTCAATAGCCTTTTTGTAGGCTACAAAGGCACCCCAAAGAAAGGCTATTGCCAGTATGGCACTATACCCATAAATCGTTACTGTATCGATCTTCAAGACTGCTCCTTCCATTACTTGATAGTATACTAAAATTCACCATGTTGTCCCTAGCACATGCTCCCACAGGAGCCCTCATCGCCACCAAAATTCCCTATCCACTGATCAGTATTCCGCTGATTCTGGTAACTCATTATCTTCAAGACAGAGTTCCCCATTGGGACGTCGGCACCGGCATGGGAAAGAAAAAAGAAAAGTCAGCCGCTTTCTATCAGGAGCTATTTTTCGATTTTCCAGGCTCAATCCTGCTTGTATATTTTCTCTTTCAAAGCGGTCAGGCGCAGATTAATTGGCTTGCCTGGCTCGGTTGGTTCGTCGGCCTTCTACCTGACTTTCTGGATTTTCCTGTAGTTTTCTTGAAAATCCGCTTTCCACTTCTGGATTATCTGAACAGAATTCATAAACATTTTCACCGCTCCACATCGAATGTCGTCTGGGGATTACTTCCCCAAATCATTGTTATCGCTCTGGTCTATCTTCTCCGCTAGTTACTCGTTCGACCTGCCTGTATAAGCACCCGACTCGGTATTGATCTTGATCTTGTCTCCTACATTTATGAACAAAGGTACCATCACAGTTAACCCTGTGGTCATCTTTACCGGTTTAAGTACGTTACTGACGGTATTGCCTCTGGCACCTGGTTCTGCCTCTGCCACCTCCATAATAGTTGAGGCCGGCAACTCAACTCCCAAGATTTTCTCTCCCCAAAACAATACCCAGGATTTTTCTCCCTCGACCAGATAAAGAACATCGTCTCCCAAAACAGATAGCGGGATCTCGAATTGATCAAACGAAACCGGATCCATGAAATACGCCAAGCTGTCGTCCTTGTAAAGATACTGCAAATGTTTCTTGTCTAGAAGGATGTTTTCTACCACGTTACCGGAAATGAAGGATTTTGTGATAATCGAACCGGTAAAAAGATTTTTAGCTTTAATTTTTATAACGGCATTTCCCCTACCCATCTTGGTAAAGTCGTACTTCATAACTCTGAAGGGCTGGTTGTCCTCGGTAAAGGTCACGCCCACTTTTAATTTATTTACGTCGATCATATGCAGACGGTATTGTACTCCCAACTCCCCCATCCGGGCAAGCCTTTATAAAGATATATCAACAAAAAGACCTACTCCTAGGTCTTTTTAATTAGTGCCGAGAGAGGGGATCGAACCCTCATGAGGTTGCCCTCACAGGTTTTTGAGACCTGAGCGTCTACCATTCCGCCATCTCGGCAATACAAATATTATACTTCACTCTCACCTGCAATTGTCCCATCCTGGCTGTTATAGGCCTATTATGCTACAATACCCCATCAAAACCGCACTTTCCCATTGGAGGAGGTAAATTTTGAAGAATAAATTTCCCGCTCTTTTTCTGATTGTACTTTCAGTCACACTGCTAACCGCTTGCTCGGACCCATATCCTGAGTCATCTCAGGTTATTGAAATCAACGATACCGCCCTGGAAGGCAAAAGTATCCGGATTTTAAGGATATCACCGGACGAACGGTACATTGACGTCAAACAAAATTTGATCGTGCCTGAGTTAGTTGATACGATAAACAGTGGCGAGCTCAACATCATCTCGGTCAAAACCGGGTACACAGGTGCCTTTCTAACATCAGCAGATATTACCTACGACAACTCAGGACCTGGAAAAGGCAATGCTCTTAGGATCAAGTTACTTATCCTTGAAACCAGATACATCGATGTCAGAGATAAGGAGCTGTCCCCCCAACTCGATGAATTTGTAAACAGTGGTCAATACGATATCGTCAAAATTCAGACGACTTATGTCGAAGGCTACCTCGTAGCCGCCGAAATCTACTATTACGAAGAAGAATAGTCATGCCAAGACGCCCCTAGGGCGTCTTTTTTTGTCCCTTTCAGTCCATAAAAAACCCACCATATTTCAGGTGGGTCGGAAAAACTAAACTACCCAATGCATGGCGTACGCCGTAATTGCGGGCGTCACGAGCATCACTATCGAAAGGATCTTGGAGAAGCAGTCTATCCTTCCGAAATTGATGAACAGGAACAAGCGTCCCGCAATCACCCACAGTAGGACTGTGAGTATATGGAAGAAGGCTACCACGAGCGCAATTCCTGTCAGAGCTTCGGACTGTCTCATGCCCATCTCATATAGCTGATGACCATAAACCCAAGTGGTGCCCATGATGGTAAAGATCTCGTATATGACGAAGAAGAGCAAGGAAAAACATCCGAATCCTTCACTCCGCTCCCTACGACGATCACGAGATTCACGTAAAGAACCGGGCTCCTCATTGACAGTTGAAGTTACTCTCCCCCTCCGTGAGGCTGGAGCATCGCCAACGCTACCCTCTCCACCATCACCCTCGAACTCCTCACCATCTTCAGCTTCTTCCGGGCTACTGGAGTGAGATTCCTCAGAATCATCCGAGCTATCGTCCGCACCACCTTCATTTCCCGATTCACCAATCACATAATTCGTGTCACCGGTAAAGGTATCCGTAGGGGTAATCAGACTGCCGTCTTCGGCACTGACATAGGAGTCACGGCCGAATCCGGTATCCGTAGGAGTAAAGGTCTCGCCGGAGGCAGCCCGGATATCTCCATCTGGCTCAACCATAAACTGAACGTTTCGGTCACCATCAAGAACGGTGGGGTTACCGAAGGCATCGTTAATCTGAGTCATCCACTCACCGTTAACCATCACCATCGGGTTACCGAAGATGTCGGTCCGGTCTGAGTTCAACCCATCATTGTCCCCATCCCCATCTGGGTCAGAGTCCATGGAGTCGGCAATTCCATCACCATCAAAGTCGCCGTCGAAATCGCCGTCGTAGTCACCACCATCGTAGTCGTCTGACATTTGACACTCTCCTCATGCCCAAGCCTTGGGCTAGTTTAAGTTTGAAAAGAACTACTTACAGTCTATAGGATACTATAAATAGCCTCAGAAGTCAAGTTCTAGGCTCCCCAGAGCTCCTCTACCCTATCCCAGTTCACCACGGACCACCAGGCTTTTGCATAGTCTGCTCGTCTATTCTGATACTTCAGATAATACGCATGCTCCCACACGTCTAAACCTAGCAATGGCTTTTTTCCTGTCAAAAGTGGAGAGTCCTGGTTCGGAGTGGATACAAGCTCGAGCTTGCCATTTTTGTCCTTTACCAGCCACGCCCACCCACTTCCAAATCTACCCAACGCTATCTGCTCAAACATGGAAAAAAAGGCGTCGACCGACTTGAATTCTTCTTCCAACGCGCTAGTCAGTTTATCTCCAATATGACTTGTATCAGGCTTAACCATCGCCCGCCAGAAAAAATCATGATTCAACACTCCCCCGGCATTATTCTTGACTACATCAACATCAGATGTGATCAACTCCTCCAGGGTCTTATCCTGAAGCTCTTTTCTCTCTTCAAGCGCCTTATTCAAATTATCAACATATGCCTGGTGATGCTTACCAATAGGCTCTAATGCATCGTATGCATATGGCAAATCCTCTAAGGTAAATGGGTATGTTTTGTACATAATGTTACTATACAATACCAGTCTTTATGGATATAGCCTCACTTAAAGTTACCTAGTCTTATCGATTCCGTAAAACTTAACCCTTTCTCCTCTGAACTTCAGGTTAACGGTACCAAGTGCTCCATTACGATGTTTGGCAATCGACAACCTTACATCCTCCATTACTTCATCATTATCTCTGTACAAGAACATGACCACATCCGCATCTTGTTCAATGCTTCCCGACTCACGAAGGTCCGCCAGCTGAGGCGTCTTGTCGGTCCTACTCTCCACCCCACGGTTTAACTGTGACAGAGCTAGCACCGGAATTCTCAACTCACGTGCCAGATTCTTTAACCCCTGTGAGATACTACCCACTTCTTGAACACGGCTCTCATAACTTTTATCTCCTACACAAAGCTGTAAGTAGTCGACCACCAATAATTTAAGACCAACTTGAGAGTGAAGTCTTCTCGCCTTCGTTCTCAACTCCAAAATGGTTTGCCCTGGAGTATCGTCAATATACAAAGGTGCATCGGCCAAGACACCCATAGCCTCTGACAACCTGGCAAAGTCATCATCTTTCAGGTTCCCCGTTTTCAATTTCCACGCATCAATATTGGCCTGACCCACTAGCATTCTGTCTACCATTTCCAAGTTGCTCATTTCCAAAGCGAAGTACCCGACAGGCAACTTCCTTTCCACTGCCACAAACTGAGCAATATTAGTCGCAAGAGTAGTTTTACCGATACCCGGGCGGGCAGCTAGGATTAGCAGGTTACTGTCCTGCATTCCGGCCAGCATTCCATCCAAATCCCCGAATCCAGTCGGTACTCCTCTTAACCCGTCAGGAGATCCATGCAATGAGTCCAGTCTGTCAAAACTTTCTGCCAAAGCGTCCTTTATAGGTACGAATGACCTGCGAACATGAGTCTGAGACAGTGCGTATATGGATTGCTCTGCCTTATCCAAAATTTCACCTAAAGGCCTACTTTCATCAAAGGCCAGCTCCCCCATCGTTGCTCCTGCTGTGATCAGCATTCTCTTTATGTATTTTTCTCGAACGATCTGAGCGTACTTGGAAGCATGCGATGCCACTGGAACCTCATTTGATAGCGCCGCCAAATATGCTCTCCCCCCTACCCTCTCCAATTGCTTTTCTTCCTTCAACCAATTTGCCACGGTCAGAGCATCGATCGGATCTCTATTCTCGTACAAGGTCATCATCGCCTCATAGATCTTTCCGTTCCCTTCGTGATAAAACATCTCAGGTCGCAGCAATACAGCAATATCAACAATGGCGTCCTTATCGATTAAGATCGCCCCTAGAATAGATTTTTCGGCATCCTCCTCGTGAGGAGGTATCCTTAAATTAGCCATTCATTACCAGTATTTGTGTATCGTCGGGCAAGCTGGATTCGTCAACTTTAATTTTATGAACAGGTTCTCCCATTAAAGGAAGTTTACTCTTGTCCAAAAACTGTTCCAAAGTCGCCAATCCATCGTAATCCCCCTTCATCCCCGAAGCTTTGAAATGCATCGGCACCACTATTGAGGGCTGGATCTCTTTAATTAGATCCGCAGCCTCCTGCGAGTCGATCGTATATACACCACCCACAGGGATAAGTAGTACGTCTATACTTCCTAATCTCTCAACCTGTGAATCGGTAAGCTTATGCCCCAGATCTCCAAGATGGCATACATTTATATCGTCAACTCTGATGGTCAATATTAGATTCTTTCCTCTTTCTGACCCTTCGGTCTTGTCGTGATATGTCTTGATCGCATTGAACTCAATTCCTCCAATTTCATACTCTCCTTCTTTGTCGATTACAAAAGTCTGATCCCTGCCCACCGGCCCAGTGATCATGGATCTTTCATTGTGATCTTCGTGATCGTGAGAAATGGTCAAAATATCGGCTACGTCCTTTGCGTATGGCAAACCTACTTTATCTGCTGCAAAAGGATCCATGATAATCACCATTCCTTCTTTATTTTTTATCTTGAACGATGAATGACCCAAGTATGTTATTTCCATGAGACAATGTTATCACAGTAACCACCCCGACCCTCCACTTGATATTATTTGTCTCGGGTGTTATCGTTCAAACGTAACCTATGCGAAAAGAGGTCATCTTTGCTCTAATACTAGGAAGCCTTCTTGGAGGAATTATTCTTTACGGCATTAAGCTGGCGAATAATGCTGCCTCTTCACCCAGTCAATTAGAAACTTCACCGACAACGAAAACTCAAGTTACTCCTGTCCCCAAAGCCGCAGAAGATCTAATTATTTCCACCCCCGAAAATCACGCTGTATTTTTTGAATCTACCATCCCTGTTAAAGGGAGTAGCCTCCCAGGGTCTACCATCGTCATCGTTACCGAAGACGATCAAAAGATCATCGACACTGATATTAATGGATCATTCGATACCACCATCGAGCTCATAGGAGGAGAAAATAATATCCTGGTCAACTCTTTCACGTCCGATACTCTTATCGCTTCCGCTTCAATTCAAGTTATCTATACCACTACAGTCATAGAATGATAAAGAAGACCATCCTTACACTATCACTATTGCTCACGTTTACTTCCCCCATACTTGCAGTCACATCAACACCCAGTGCCACTCCTACAGAGGCTCAGGATCAAGTGACCATTATTAGGAACATCGTCCAACAAAATCTGGCGACTGCCGAGGCCATGATCAGAAAATCTTCTCTTGTCGGTTATATTGGTAGAATCTCAGCCATATCCTCAACCAGCATCACACTCAAGTTCAACGGTGATACTTTCCAAGTACGCACCTCTGAAGACACTACATACAACAAGTCCGGTAAGGCGAACTTTAGCTCCCTTGCCATCCAGGACAAAGCCATTGTTATCGGCACCATGACCAATAAGGACATCATCGACGCCAAGAGGATTGTTATCATTAAGGACGTTCCTTCGGAATTACCTCAAGTCGTCTCCGGAAAGATTCTTTCGGCCGACACTAAGACACGAATTATCATCATTCGCACACTGAGTGGTGATCAAACTTTTATCCTCTCCAGAAGGGCCGTACTTAAAATAGACAAGTTTGTTTCCGGAAAACCTGTCGTTGCCATCTTCGAAATGCAAGGTGAAGATCAGGTGATCACAACAGCCAAAGTGTTCTAATATTAATTCATGCCCCGCCTGCTCAAGCCGCGACATCTTGCTTATTTGCTCTTGCTTCTTAACGCCGCCCTTTGGGGTGCTGCTCCTCCGATCATCAAGAATTCACTGCATTATGTTTCGCCCTCAGCCTTTCTTTTCTTCCGTTTTCTGATAGCCTCTCTACTGTTTACACCTATTTTCCTCAAGACCAAGAAGAAGCATATCCATAAAACCAATCCCTGGCTCTTGGTCAGCTTGGCTCTTCTTGGCACCCCCCTCACTCTTTATCCTCTCTTTCTCGGTTTGAATCTTACCTCTTCAATGGAAGGTTCCCTAATCGAGTCTTCCAGTCCTATGTTTACCATTCTCGGAGGCCTAATCTTTCTACATGAGGTCATAAAACCAAAGGAATGGGTAGGTCTGATCCTCGCCGTCGGTGGCACCCTCTTGTTAACCTCTGAACCGCTTTTGACAGGCAACCTCACCCCCTTCACCTCATTTACCGGCAATCTTTTGATCGTCCTGTCAAATATTATCTGGGCAGCCTTTTTACTGCTCTCCAAAAAAACCAAGACTAATCCCTCTCAACTGACCTTCTATTCCTTTCTGGTAAGCATCCCATTCTTCCTGCTTCTGACAATTTTTGAAAATCAATCCTTTGCTCTTGATCCAAGATCCATTCCCGGGATCCTCTACATGGCCGTTTTTGGTTCCATAGTCGCTTTTTGGGCATATCAGGAGGGCCAAAAGCGTATTGAGGCCTCAGAAGCAGCCATCTTTTCATATCTTAAACCTCTCTTCACTCTTCCCCTTGCCCTTTTCTGGCTAAGAGAAACTATTTCTCCGATTACCTGGACTAGCGCGCTCATCATAGCCTTGGGTGTATACATCTCCGAGAAGAGGTAGCTGTGGTAAAATAACACCTGCTATGAAATCAAACATACATCCAGACTACACCCAAGTCACAGTCACTTGTGCCTGCGGAAACACCTTTAATGTCGGTGGTACCATCAAGGATCTCCACGTTGACGTTTGTTCAAAGTGTCACCCATTCTTTACCGGTACCCAGAAGTTCCTGGACACCCTTGGTAGAGTAGACAAATTCATAGCCAAGCGCCAGGCAGCCTCGGGTTACATCAAAAAAGGCAGCAAGAAGGCTCAGGAAGATGTCACCGCCAAATCACTTAAAGAAATGCTTGAGATTAAGAAGGCCGCTGATACAGCTAAGTAGCTGCTAGCCGTTGAGGAAGCGGTTTCTCCATTTGTAGTAATCTAAAAGAATATGGACAATCCTTTTATTGTGGCCGAAATTGAGCGCTTAAACTCCCAGATCAAAGACAATGAGGCTCTATTGTCCGACCCCTCACTTGGCTCCCTTGCCCTGGAAGAGATCACTCGTCTCAAAACACAGATCGAACAACTTTCTTTTTCGGCTCCCGAACCGGAAGCTCAGGAAGGTGAGTCTTTTGACAATTCCCCTGCCATCCTTGAGATTCGCGGTGCTGCAGGAGGAGATGAGGCTAAAATATTCGGCGAAGATCTGCTCAGGATGTACACTCGCTTTGCCACAGATCACGGGTTCACTATTGAAACACTTGATGAGAGCATTGTCAGATTTAGCCGACCGGATCGTAGCCTATGGAATTATGGTGCTTTCGAAACTTTTCAGTATGAATCAGGTGTTCACCGAGTCCAACGAGTCCCCGAGACAGAGGCTGCAGGCAGAATACACACCTCAACTGTCACTGTCGCCGTCTTGCCCGAGGTCAAACCAAACCAAATTGATGTCAAAGAAGTCGACCTCGAATGGCAATTTACCCGCGCCGGAGGACCCGGTGGACAGAACGTAAACAAGGTCAACACCGCAGTCCGTCTTACCCACAAACCAACAGGTCTCGTAGTCTTCGTCCGTGAAGAACGATACCAGTCACGGAACAAGGAAATCGCTCTTAACCTCCTTCGCTCCAGGCTCTGGCAGGCGGATGAAGAAAAAAGGCTTTCTACTCTTTCCGATCAACGCTCTCAGGCAGTCGGTTCTGGTATGCGTGCCGAAAAGATAAAGACCTACAACTACCCTCAAAACAGGCTCACCGATCATCGTCTTGATAAATCCTGGTACTCCCTTAAAGAGATCATGGAAGGTAGGATCAGTGATGTGCTTGAGTACACCATCTCGGAATTTCACAAACTGACGTTACAGGCTTGATTTCTCACCCTTTCCGTGCTACATTATAGGACCTAATCTAATCCTTCTTATGCTATCTTCTTCGGAGGTGTACTTTGAAAAAAGTCGATGTTCAGCTGTCGATTCTTACCACTCTAGCCAGAAAACAGAAGATCGCTAATCTGGTTCTCCTCATTGTTCTGCTGTCCACCCTTTGGTTGATCCAAACCAAAATTGATGCTCAGGAGGGATTTTTTCTCCAGGGCTGGGGGGACTTAGTCTACTGGATTGCCGGAATCCTTTTTCTTCTTCTATGGATCGGTCTATCCAGCACTGACAAGCCCAGAAGCAACAAGTCTATTGTGGTGCTTCACCAAGGTGTGATTGATACTCATGGCAATGACTCAGACTGCATTCGATTACTGAGAGCCTACACTACCGTGACTAAGAAACTCGGTCTGGATCCTGAAAAATATACTCTCATGATTAGACTGGATGAAGCCAAGAACGCATTCGCCACCGGTCTAAACCGGGGAAAAACGATTTGTGTTTATCTTGGTGCCTTAGAGCAAGCTTCTTTGGACGAACTTGAATCGATTCTTGCTCATGAGTTCGGTCACACTGTAAACAAGGATTTGGCCTTTTCCGTGATTCGCGCCAGTCTTGGTTGTTGTATCAGCCTTGCCAGTGGAACCCTCGGTTTCATCATAGTTTGGATTGTCTGGGGTTTCTGGAGTGCGGTACTTTTCTATTTCCTCACTTCTCTGGCAATCCCCATGATTTCAAACTATGCCAGCCGGATCACCGAGACATTCGCCGATAGTTATGCAACTATTCATGGTTTCGGGCCCGGACTCCAGTCATTTCTGGTTGGTTTGGACTTTAAAAAGCATGGCTTCCTCGGCTCTCATCCCCACCCAACCGTCAGGATAAACCACATTCAAAAGGTTCTCGATGCCGACGAGGGAATGATCTCCGATAAGGCAGAACGCCGCGCTTGGTTTCTACTGAAAATCGTAGCAATCTGTCTGGCCGGGGCATATTTAGTTTACTTTCAAGAAAACAGCCCTGAATCGGTGTTGCCTTTCCTGTTGGCTGGAGGGTTATTCCTCTCCGCTGATTCAATGCTGAACTCTACCGCCGGATCTTGGCAGACTACTCTTCGTCTTAACAAAACGGAAAAAATGCAACCATCCAAACTTGTTTCCGCTCTTTTCTGGATGGCACTTTTTCTCTGTCTGTTTGCATCAGGGATCTGGGCCAGCTACCTCTTCATGTCATCGACAAGCGTTGCGCTGGCCTTCGTGGCAAAGGTATGCTTGATAGCTTGGTTGGCAAAACCTGTCACCTCTCTATTGGGATTCGTCAATGACTTCTTTTCCACTGCCAGCGATATTACAACCTACATTGCCTTAATCACCTCTCTGCTAATGATGGCCAGCTACTTTGTTTCACTGTAGCTACTCAATACCACCCCGTCCCTAAAGGACGGGGTTTTATTTCATTTCGAGACTTCAAGAGTAACCGAAACTATTTTAGTATCCTCACCTCTCCATAATTCAACAGATATTTTCTCTCCGGCCTTATGCTTACTCACCAATTCACCCAAACCACCTTTAGCCTCTGCCACTTTCTCTCCTCCAAACTTAACTATCACATCTTCCACCAATATCCCCGCCTTCTCTGCCGGACTGTCTTTAACAACTTCCACCACAAACGCTCCTTGAGGGAGATCATTCATCACCGCCGTTTGCTTATCCACCAGCTTGTATTTGACTCCAAAATACGCCCTCTCGAACTGACCTGTACTGTTAAAGTTGGTCAGCACCTCTTTTATCACATTGATTGGCAAGGCAAAACCCACACCCTGTCCATCACCTGCCACAGCCGTATTAACGCCAATAACCTCTCCTTTGGTGTCAAGTAGTGGCCCACCTGAATTACCTGGGTTGATTGCTGCATCAGTCTGAATTAACCCATCGATCTTCTCCACTACCCCGGCAAAAAAATCCGTTGCACTGATTCCCCGACCCAGACCGGAGATCACTCCGGTAGTAACTGTATTTCTAAACTCTCCTAAAGCAGTTCCGATAGCGATTGCTTTCTGGCCTACCTTAAGCTTGTCTGAATCCCCCATCGTTACCTGGGTGACTTTTTTTCCCGGAAATTCATTTACGTCGATTTTCAAAATCGCCATATCGTTTACTTGGTCCCTGTATATGTTCTGAACTTTGTATTCGGTCCCTTCAATAGTAATGACCTTGTACTCTAATCCATCCTGACCCACAACATGCCTATTGGTGACTACGAATCCATTTTTGGCGTCAACAATAAAACCGGAACCAATATCCTGTTGGAACTCCTCACCCTTTTCCTGTTTGACCCCAAAACTATTCCAGTCAAAAAACACCCTGTCCGGTCTAGTGCCTTTTACAGCCACTGTCACCACTGCCGGACCTACGTTCTCTAACATTGTACTCAAGCTGTCGTCCTCACTAATGATCCGAGTTTCTCCCACAACCACTCCACCCGCGTCTCTCACGATGTACTTATCCAAAAAGCTCCAGTTGTATACTCTGTCCAATATCGCTCCACCAACGGAGCTAGTAGCGATCATTAAGGCCACCAAGGCACCTAAAATAAAGTTTTTCATAGTCTAATGATTACCCGAAATTGAGTATTTTTCAAGCCCCCAACCTATTTCATAGGCACAAAGAGATGACTTTTACACCGTAAAGATATAAAATATAGGACATATCCTCGCTCATTGACATAGGAGTTACAACTTGAACAAATCTTACTTCGATTTAGACAAGCTGCATCTTTCTCTCGGCAGATGGTCATACATATGCCTTATAGCATCCATATTCCTATTCTCTCTGTTCACTGGCTTTAAACCTGTTTCACTTTTTACCGATTTACCCGGATTACTTACGGGTAGTGTCGCCATTGAATCTCAGAGAGCGGTATTGGAAACCATTACAATCGTTCTCCATCAAACTGCTATCCTCTTGGCCGTAGGCCTGACACTGCTGATAATCATTCGCCGAGTAGTTGGCGCAGAAAACATTAAGGCCGCTTTCGACCCGATGAAACTGTTTGAAAAAGGGCCACGGTTAATATATCTATCGGTATTTCTTGAGGAACTAATCTTCCGCCAGATTTTGATTGGCTGGGTAAGGACGTTCCTCGGTGGCGGTCTGCTCATTACCGTTCTACTGATTCTGATCGGTAATGCACTTTTCGCCCTGCCACACATTCTTAATCACGCAGAGGGTCATCGCAAGCCCATCTTGATTCTTCCTCAACTAATGCTGGGGCTCATTCTGACCTTCATCTTCCTGGAATACGGCTTTTGGGTTGCACTGCTAGCACACCTAACTTATGATTTTGTTCTTTTCTCGGTGATTAAGTTGCAGTTATCCATCGTTGAGGATGTAATCAGCGGAGCATATTGGTTGATTATCGGAGTAGCTGCTTACCTCATACTTTCCTCAATGGGAGTTGGACTGACAACACTCAGTCCTTGGGTTACAAACACTACTCTGACAACACTATCGCTCTCTCCATGGCAGATGATCACTCTACTGATATTCATTTCAGCAGTATTTGGGGTCATCGCTAATCTCTTCGCCTTGGATGAACCCTCACCGGATATGTCCATATTCAGAGAGCATCCAGGTGCCGCCGTTATTGGACTGCTCATTGCCCCACTGGTCTATGTTTTTATAATCATTGGCCTTAGTTGGCTACTTGGAGTTTTCCATCTGGATCCATATTCAAAGGCGATTCTGATCGTTCTAATCGTATTTATCACCGCCTCACCAAAGAGTGGATCGGGAATGGCCAATCTCTGGTTTACAGGTACCCCAATTACCTTCTTATATGTGTTCGTGGCCCTAACCTTCAGTTTTGTAAATGCAGCTATGATCATTTTTACTGTTATGTTGGCAAGCATCTTCCCTATCATGATCAACGCCTACCTCGGCGACCTATCGAAATAAGGAGAAAAACAATGCAAGACGAAGAGTTAAAAAAAGTGGCTGAGAATCAGACCCTTTATGATCCAAATGAAAAAAAGCACCGCTTTGGCATCTACAACTTCGTAGTTTTTACCATCATCGCCACCATTATCTGGCTAATTGGCCAGTTCACTCCAGGAATCCCGGACGAACAGGTCCTTCAGATTCTTGGCTTCCTCGCCTATATTTGGTACGGGGTTCATCCCACTAACAAGAAATAACTCCTAAAGCTCTACCCCCTCTTAAAAGAGGGGGCTTTTTTTATTTGATCAGACCTTTAAGCACTTCCAAAGCCTTATCCATTTGGTTATCGCTCTCGGGATTCTTTTCGTCGAATTCAAACTTCACTTCCACATCCGGTGTTAATCCTTCTTCGTGAATATTTTTCCCTGATGGCAGCAACCATTCAGCGATCGTGACATGCAGACCCGCACCACCCGGCAAATCTTGCACTTCCTGGACGGTTCCCTTTCCAAAACTCTTTTCACCAACAAGCTTGGTTCCGACCCTTTCTCTCAACGCACCGGCCAAAATTTCAGACGCCGAAGCCGAACCCTTATTTATCAATACCACCAAAGGTTTTCCAATCAAACGACCACTTCTACCAACTTCAATTGACTCGGTTGTGTTCCTGTCTCTCTGTTGCACTACCACTCCTCCGGAAATGAATTCTTCACCCAAATCTACTGCTCTCTGCAAGAACCCTCCCGGGTTATTTCTCAGGTCAAGAATTACACCGGTCGCTTTTTGCGCAATCACCTGGTCGACCATCTTATTCCACTCGGTTAATGTTTGTTCTCCAAATTTATTTACCCGAAGTACAGCCACTTTGCCATCATCCAACCATTCGATCTCCGTTGAGGGCACATTGATTATGTCTCTCACCAGAGGAATATCTTCCGATTCATTTTCTCCATCGTGGAATATCGTTAGAATCACCGTTGTTCCCTTGGGACCACGAATAATATCGACTGCATCATCGATCTTTAGGTCTGACGTATCCCGATCGATATTTTTAGCCTCATCTTTGATCCTTAAGATTAGATCTCCTGCTCTTATACCTGCTTTTTCTGCCGGAGTTCCTTTGAGAGGAGCCATGACGGCCAATGTCTCGTCAATGTATCCCAGTTGGATCCCTACTCCGCCAAACTCACCTTGCAAGTCCTCTTTAGATCGGACATTCTCGTTCGGTGGATAGAAAGCTGTGTAAGGATCCCCCAGTGACGCTGTCATCCCCTCGGCAGCCCCATACATCAATTTCTTAGCTTCAATATCTTCAGGTTTGAGATAGTATTGCTTCAATCTGGCCAGCACCTCATTCATTACGGTCGTATCAACCTCTTTAACGCTCTCTCCGGTTACTTTATAAACACTTTTCTCACGCCCTATTCTGAATCCGATTCCGAGGAATAAAAAGGCTACTATGGCAAACAAAAGAATCTGCCTTATTTTCAATAGGCTCATGGGCATGTTTATCTTT
>Ga0075857_105_pt1 | contig 28285 bp, 31 predicted proteins | sample RifGroF2_FD_67959 | JGI IMG/M metagenome (GOLD analysis project Ga0075857, IMG submission 67959) | Microgenomates (Collierbacteria) bacterium GW2011_GWF2_44_15
AGAAGCACTTATCCCTATTCTTGAGAGGATGAGACAGCTTTGACAGGCGGTGTATAATATAGGGTGAAATCGCCCGGTTGGGTGCACGCCCGTTTAAATTTTTCGTAAATGGAGATAGCCATGACTGATATTGTTGCGACTGTTGATGAGCAGGTTTTAATCTTGGAAAAGGTCCTTAGCATGCTTCAGGCCAATCCTGAGTCTATGGATATATTGGTTGCGGGAAAGACATACACCTTTAGCGCCGGTGGGTATGACTATACTCTCCACAAAAGTGATTCCCGGGTACTCGATATCTATCTTGCTGTTGGTAGGGTGTTCGATCTCTTGATGATCTGGAAAGCTGGTGAAGAACCCCGGGTCGATGCTTTACTAGTCCAGATTTACAATATTCTTGAACCCCTTCCGGATAATCAAACAGAGAAGGCGGTAAAGTCATTCATGCAAGGTCTTCTCTAGTGCTCGCATTGGTCTTCTGACCAATTTTATTGTTAGTAACCCGGATGAAAGTCCGGGTTTTTTATTTGATCAGCATTGAGCCTGATTCGAACGTGACCTTGATTTTTTTTTCTGGTTTTACCTTTCCCTCGATGATCTGAAGGGCAAGCTCGTCCTCTATCTTATTCTGGATCACCCTATTTACCGGTCTTGCGCCGAACACAGGGTCATATCCGTATGAGCTGATGTAGTTTCGGGCATTATTGTCAAAATCGATCTCATATCCTTTATTGGCCAGTCTGTCCGATAACTCTCGGAGCCTGAGATCAACAATTTTACTTATTTGACCCTTATCCAATCTGTCAAAGGTAATTATTTGATCTATCCTATTGATTAATTCCGGCCTGAAGTTGCTACGAAGGATCTCGTGAACCTTAGCTTCGATGTCCTCTTTTGAGAGTGACTCATCAGTCATGAATTCGGACCCCAGGTTGCTGGTCATGATAATGACCGTGTTCTTAAAGTTAACCGTCCTCCCCTTTCCGTCCGTGAGTCTGCCATCGTCGAGGATTTGAAGAAAGACTGAGAAAATTTGAGGGTGGGCTTTCTCGATTTCATCAAAAAGTACAACTGAGTAAGGCCTTCTCCTGACAGCCTCGGTCAATTGACCTCCTTCTTCGAATCCTACATATCCAGGTGGAGCACCAATTAGACGGGCGACCGAATGACTTTCTGCATATTCTGTCATGTCGATCCTAATTAGGGATTTTTCATCTCCAAACATCTCGGCCGCTAGAGCTTTGGCGGTTTCAGTCTTGCCGACACCTGTCGGTCCTAGGAACAGGAGAGAGGAGATTGGCCTTGCTTCGTCGGCTATGCCTGCACGTGACCGTCTAATGGCATTTGCAACGGCCTTAATAGCCTTTTCTTGCCCAATGACACGTTTACCGATATTATCTTCTAGGTGAATCAGTTTCTCAGATTCCGAAGTTAGTAGTCTGGTAACCGGCACTCCTGCCCATCGGGAGATCACTTTGGCAATGTCTTCTTCTTCGACTTCAAGCTGGAGAACCTTATCCCCCGGTTTTATGGATGACCATTCTTTCTGCTTCTCCTCTAATTTTTCCTGCAGCTTGGGAAGAGAACCGTATTTTAGCTGAGCTGCCTCCTCCAAACGGATCTCTTTTTCGGCAGCCTCAAGCTTAATTTTAGCTTGGTCGATTTCAGTCTGGATCTTGTTTATTTCTTCAATGATCCCCTTCTGATGTTTCCAGGCGGCTTCAATTCTGGAAAACTCCGTTTTCTTTTGGGCTAATTCTTTTTCGAGTAAGTCTTTGCGTAACTTGGCCGATTCAGATGATTCTTTTTTAAGAGCTGCCAGCTCGATCTCGATTTGAGTCGTCTTTCTCTTGATTAAGTCCAGCTCGGCCGGCATGGACTCGATCTCAATTTTCAGAGATGAGGCCGCTTCATCAATTAGGTCAATAGCCTTGTCCGGAAGGAAACGGTCCGGTAAATATCTAATAGAGAGGTTGACTGCCGCTATCAAAGCATCGTCACTTATCCTGAGTCCGTGGTGAATCTCATATTTTTCCTTGATACCCCTGAGAATGGCGATGGCATCTTCTAGAGAGGGTTCCTCGACCAGAACCGGCTGGAAACGGCGCTCCAGAGCAGCATCTTTTTCTATATATTTTCTATATTCATCAATCGTGGTAGCACCAATCAAATGAAGCTCTCCTCTGGCTAAAGCCGGTTTGAGAATATTGGCCGCATCGACTGCACCCTCTGCACCACCGGCACCCACAAGAGTGTGTAGCTCATCAATGAAAAGAATAAACTTACCCTCACCCTTTTTAACTTCATCAACGATACCTTTCATTCTTTTTTCAAATTCTCCCCTAAAGGCTGTTCCAGCCAGAATACTGGCCATATCCAATATCAGAACATCTTTGTCCTTTATTGATTCTGGGACATCTCCATCAGCGATCCTGTTAGCTAATCCTTCGACAAGAGCAGTTTTCCCGACACCGGGATCTCCGATCAGCACCGGATTGTTTTTTGTCCTTCTGGAGAGGACCTGCATTACCCGGCGGATCTCAACATCTCTACCAATTACCGGATCAAGTTTCCGATCGCGGGCTTTTGATGTGAGATTGATGGTGTATTTCTCCAGAATACTTCCTGGTTCGTTTTGGTTAAGAAAATCTTCCATGAGAAATAGGATACAAGAAATATAGCACTCCGTCAATATGAGTGCTAATCTTTCGACAAGACAAAGCCTTTTGAGAGACCAAAGCTGATGAAGCCATCTATGTCCAATGCAGTTTTTTGAACCTTACAGTTTTCGAAAGAGGTTCCAGAAATATCAGCTTCATTTAAGATAGTTTGAATTAATTTTGAGTGATCAAAGACACCCCTTTTTAAGTCACATCTAGTGAAGTCTGCATTGCTTAAGTCGCAGTTGATGAAGACGGACGAAGACAAATTTGATCCAGAAAAATCAATGCTAACGAGTTTATTTTTCTCAAAGGTATCCCCTTCCATAATGCAGTGAATAAATTTGCAGTTTTTGATCTGTGCCTGCGAAAAATTTATCCAGCTTAGTTTACATTCACTAAAAACCGTATTTTCAAAATTGACTGAACTCATCTTTACGGTCGTAAAATCACAGGTATCGATAACGCAGTCGGAGAACGAGCTGAACTTAATTTCTTCACTCGCGAATTTACAGCTTTGAAATTTTATTTCCTTGAACGTCTCACCTTTTAACTCAGGAGAGGAGAATATTTTGTCTTTAATTGTCTGAAAAACCATATCAACTTCTAAGGGCTTTGATACGTTCACCAATCGGTGGGTGAGTATTGAATAGACCAGCGAACCAACCAATAGAATCGTGGTGATTTTTTAGAGGATTGGTGATGTATAGATGTGCGGTTGCTTTATTAGCCGCTTCAAGAGGCTCGGTATCCGAGTTAATTTTCTCGAGTGCGCTGGCAAGTCCTTCAGGATATTTTGTAATCTGAGCACCGCCGGCGTCCGCCAAGTATTCGCGTCTCCGAGAAATTGCCAGTTGGATCAGCTTGGCAATTATCGGGGAGAGGATAGCCATGATTATCCCTGCGACGATAAGAATTGCACCAATGTTTCCCTCGTCCCTGTTAGATCTTCTGATCCTGGTTCTGAGCAAAATGTCCGAAAGAAGAGTGACCAGGCCGACAAGAATAGTGACAATACTCATGAGGCGGGTATCGTAAAAGCGAATATGAGTGAGCTCATGGGCGATCACACCTTCAAGTTCGGTACGATTAAGACGTGACAGTAGTCCTGTCGTTGCACAGACTACCCCATGCTCCGGATCTCTACCGGTCGCAAAGGCATTCATGGCTGTGTCTTCCAGAACATAGAGTTTTGGCGTGGGAATATGAGCGGCTTGGGATAGATTCTGAGCGACGGTGTAGAAATTAAAATGATCCCGCTTGTTGGCTTCTTTGGCACCGGATATCGAAAGTATTATTTGGTCAGAATAGTAGTAACTAATGAAGCTGACTAATCCAGATATGATCATGGCAACCCCTACATAGCCGGTGTCAAATCCCAATGAATATGAGATCAAGTACGTGGCTAAGGATATGAAGGCCACGAAAGAAACAATGACGATGCCGCTTCTGAATTTGTTGGCATCTACCTGTTCGTAGATGTTTTTCATATCAAAGAGAGATCTTGGGTGAGTGGGTCTCTCCGGAAGACACTTCCAGATGCTCACCACTCATGGGTGTATCTAAGCCCTTTTGAAGCTTGAAACCAAACATATTGCCCACAATATTTGAGGGGAATACCACCAGTTTTTGATTGAAGTCAGCCGACAAATCAATGACTACCCGACGGGAATACATGAGCTTGTCCGAAGTGTCGCGAAGTTCATCCATAAGTTTGACTACGACTTCCGAACCCTTAATCTCGGGATTGCTTTCAACTATTACCTGAAGTTTAGGTAAAAGAGCACTTACCTGATCGGAGGCTTTGGAAATTTTGCTCATATCAGAGGATCCAACAGCTTGTTCGACAGCTTTACGCGCAGTAGTGATGTCTTTGTAGATATCTTTTTCGTGCTTTAGATATCCCTTGGCACTTGATTCCAGATTTGGGATCAGATCGGCTTGACGCTTGAGTTGATTGCCAATCTCTTGTATGGAAGCTTTAATCCTGGTAAGTGTGGTTTGAAACCAGTTGTAAAGAGAGACAGCATAAAAGACTCCGAAGATTACTAGAGCGAGAATAATATATCCAAACATATTTGAAGGTAATTTATATCACTTAAATTCTAACACCGATTGCAAGTCCTTGTAGGACAGAGTGTTGACAATATCCTTTTTTCTTGCCCAACCTCTCATGGCCTGCCAGACCCCATACTTCATATATTTCATATGGGAGACATAATGGCTATCTGTATTGATGATGAACCTGACCCCGAATTTCAAGGCTTCTTTAATGAGATCGTCAGGTAGATCAAGACGAGCAGGATCAGCATTGATTTCAACAATTTTCTTGTTCTTTGCACAGAAGTCAAAAATCTTATCCCAGTCGGCCTGAAGTGAATCTCTAAAGTTTAACCGTCTTCCCGTCGGGTGGCCAAGAATGAGCGCCTTTGGATGATCTAAACCATCGAGGATGCGTTCCGTGGTCTCCTTTTGACTGAGTTCAAAACTGGAGTGAATAGAGACAATAGCGTAATCAAGCGTATCCATTAACTTGTCCGAGACTGCTCTTTTTCCATCAGGACGAATATCAACCTCAAGTCCAATGAGTAATTTTACTGAACTTTTTTTCACCTTATTTTCATAGGCATGGTATTGGGACATTAAATACCTTTTCCTAGCTATCAAAATCTTTTCTTTTTCTTTTTCGGTAAGTCCTAGGTATTTTGGGTTATGGTCAGAAAAGCCTATGTATTCATAGTCGAGTTGTTGAGCTTTATCAAATATGGCCTCAAGTGTCGATACTCCTGAATCATGAGGGTTCGGATAGTCATAATCGCTATGGACATGTAGATCCCCTTTGATATCAGCCTCTTTAATCAGCTTGGGGATTCCATCTTTCAGGGCACCTTCAATTTCACCACGATCCTCACGCAATTCCGGTGGAATGTAACTCAGTCCCAAGTAGTTATAAAAATCTTTTTCATTGTTGAACTTGTGCAGCTTTTCTCCCTTCTTGATGCCATATTCGGATAATGAGACCCCGCTTGCCTGAGTTTTGGTGCGAAGCTTGATGTTATGAAGTTTGGAGCCGGTGTAATGCTGGAGCAAACTCCCCCATTGGTCCGGAGTGGAGCACTTGATGTCTACTTCATAACCATTTTTCAGCTTAATATGACTGACCTTATCACCTTTGGTAATGATAGAGCTGATCTCTGGATACCCTAGAGCGTGCTTCATGGCCTCAACAGGCTTCTTTGAGTTAATTGCCATATCTATGTCACCAATAGTGGAAACTTTTCTCCTGAGGCTTCCAAGAGGTTCGGCTTCTACAATTAAGGATGACTTATTGAGGTAAGCAATGAAATCTTCGGCAATTGGGAGTGCTTCAGCCAATAGTAGCCTGCGTTTGCCGCCTGCATTTACATCAAGAGCTTTCTTAATTTTGAGAGTAGTCTTTTCTCTGAAACCGGTAATGTCGGTGATCCTGTCTTGCTCCACCAGCTTTTTTAGCTCTCCAAGGGCCTTGTCAGCTTTAATCAACCTAAATCTCTTAGCTATCTTGTAAGCTGTGACTGGACCTATTCCACGAATCTCCATCAAGGGGAACATGCCTGCTGGAACTTTTTTGAACAGAGATTCGAAATGCCGGACCTTACCTTTTTTGATGTATTCTCCGAGATATTTCCTCATACCTTCCCCAATACCAGGAATGTCTTTCAGTTTGTTCTTGGTATAGAGATCATCAATCGATTCTGCCAGGTTATTAAGTACTACGGCAGCGTTGAAGTAAGCTTTTGACCTGAATGAATCACCCTCCAACACACGGAAAACCGCCCCTACTTTTTCAAGTAAAAGGGCGGCTTCCGTGTTCCTGGTCATGTAACCAGTTTAACAAAATTACTTATCTATCGCGGCGATCGAAACCACCACCGGCGGGACGTTCTTCCTTAGGGCGAGCTTCATTGACGACGATGTTGCGTCCGTCAAGATCAGTGCCGTTAAGTTTCTCGATAGCCTGGCGGCCAGCGTCATCAGCTTCGTATTCAACGAAACCGAAACCCTTGCTTCTTCCAGAGAATTTATCGGAAACGACAGTTACGTCGAGGATAGTGCCAAACGGGGAGAAGACCTCCTCAAGTCTGGATTTAGTAATTGAGTAGGGTAGATTCCCTACGTACAAACGCATAGCCATTGCTGGCTCCTTTCTGAACTTCCAAGAATATCATCCCTTTGGAAACATACCTATATAAAGAGGTTAAGATGATTTAACTAGCCTATTATACTTTATTTTGGTAAAATACGTGTTGCCTCATTTGAGGCTCCCAGAAATGGGGCTGTAGCTCAGTTGGTTAGAGCGTCCGCCTGTCACGCGGAAGGTCGAGGGTTCGAGCCCCTTCAGCCCCGCAGTCATTAAGTCTCCTAAGCGGAGATTTTTTGTTAAAGCCACTTGTTTCTGACAGGATTCGTCTATATGAATCCTGCCTGCCGAGGTTAGGGTAGAATCACTCCCAGTGAATAAAGAGAATCTATCCCCTGAGATAGCAGGCTACTTGCTCCATCAAGATTGTGGGGATGTGGTTATTAAGAGTTTTATCCTCCGACCTGATACAGCATGGATAAAGGCGAGAATTAATGAAACCGGATGCTCGATATTTTCTATATTTCTAGCAGACTCGGAGGTTGTCACACAGATGATTGTGTCCAGTAAAGAAACAGGAAGGTCTTACGACTTAGGTGCCAGAATGCTTCAGTCTATTGACGTCATCAGAATTCTTCGTCATGAGCCAGATAATTGGATTCTCTTCCAGCACGAAACCGGTATATATCTGGACGATGAAAGAGCGAACTGGATCCGCTTATTGGCGACACATTCTTCCTCTATGCCTAGAGCTAAAGCAATTGATGTTTGTAAATCACAAAATATTTGTGACCTGGCGGCCGCCTTGCACGAAACCGGTCACGTGGTCCTTGGACACTGTGAGAGTCCAGACGAAACTTATGTCGGTGGAATTAGGAGAATGATGAGCCAAGAAAATGAAGCAAGTGAATATGCGATTCAGGAATTCATAATCATGGCTAATGAGATTGGATTAGATCAGGGTGAGGTCATCAGAGCAAAAAGATTACTGGATGTCCTTTACTATTCTTATGTAATCGGTTATGAAAAAAGATTTGGATTAGGTAAATTTGATGGAATCAGAGAATTAAATATCACCACACAGGAAGTAGAGTTAGTTCGAATTATGTTCGAATGGTTAGTAAATTTGTATAAATAAGGTGAATCCCAATTTTATTGACATAAAAATGACCGGGGTAAACCCGGTCAAACTTATTAATGGAAATCAGAGACTGAGATCTCACTTCCGGTAATATTTACCCAGCCGTTTTCATATACTGCGGGTATCAATGAGTCAGGTTTGAATTTCCAGTTATAGCATAATTCAAGGATTGCTTTGAATTGAGACACTGTAAAACATATGCCTGCTCTGGTTCGCCGTGATACCAGATAAAATCTCTTGATAGATAATGGGAGGACCTGGATTTAATGACGTAGCCTGTGATTGAGTCACTCATCAGGATCCTCCGACTAAAGACAGGAGGGGATCATTGATGCTACAGTAGTTTCCCCTGATATAGCCACGATTGTACCGTCAATGGATACAGCGGGAAGAATGCTATAGACAATGGTTTTCCAATCTTCAGATAATGATCTCTTAATTATTTCTTGTGTTTCCAGAGGAGAAAATACATGCGCATTTTCAATTGGTGTTAGATGCCAATAAAGATGCCGAGTAAGATACAAACCTTTTTTGGACTTAATGATATAGCCAGCGATGGGTCCTTCCATATATCCTCCTTTAGGGTTAAGGTGCGATGGTGGGTATTATAAGGCTCGGTGGGATTAAGTTCAATTAGCCTATTGACAATGATAAAAGTTTATATAAGATGGGATTATGAAGAAAGGACAGAGCTCCGAATTAAGGGTAAAAAATATCCTAAAATTTTTTAAAATGAACGAGAACACCATAAGCACCGTGATGGGGGGCGTGGTTGTGCTCGTTATAGTAGGGTTAATATTCAACTATTTCAGGACAACTAATCTGAAAACCTGGCAAGGTCTTTTGAACGGAGATGGTGCAGAAACCAGTAATGAAGACAAAAAGTTGGATGATTCAATAATTGGCACCTATAAAGTTCAAAAGGGAGATGATCTATGGCACATCGCTGAGAAGTACTACAAGTCAGGTTATAACTATGTCGATATCATCAAAGAAAATAAACTAAAGGATGATGGTTCGATCGAGGTGGGAACCGAGCTTAGAATTCCAAAGGTGGAAGCGAAAAAGACAACCGTTGTAGAGGTGGCTAAACAGGAAGCTCCCAAGGTGGAAGAGAAGAAAGACGTGGTTGTCGAAAAGAATGATGACCTTAAGATAGAAGAGAAAAAAGATGTAACGGCTGTAAAGGGCGACACCAAATCAATTGAAGCCGGTGAATACACCACGGTCAGGGGAGACAGTTACTGGAAGATTGCAGTCCGTGCGTATGGCGACGGTTATGCATGGCCCAAGATCTATGAGGCAAACAAGAAGATCTTTGCCAATGCTAATCTGATCCACGCAGACGTCAAAATCACCATCCCCAGCCTCAAATAACATGAGTGTTGAAGTTGTTGCAGGTAACGCCAGCAAGCTTGCAACTGCCCTGAGGAGTACAAAAGCGGGTGATTCCCTTGCTAGCACCTACAGATGGAGTTTGTTCAGGACAGATGAGACCAATTCCGACTGGAGAGAAATTCTAGGAGCAACCGCTATCGACATTTCTCACGGAGAGCTGATGTATCAAATCGGTCGGAATTTCCTCAAACTCGAAGAAGGTAGATACACACCTCAACAAGAGGAGACTCTTTTATACGGCATTTTAGTTCACGATTTCGGTGAGGCTATCATAGATGGAAATGGTATTGGCGACGTTAGTGCACAAATAAAAACCAAGGAACATGAAGCTATTGAGGTCAATATTGCCAAGTTAGTAATCTCTACCCTACCACTGGAAGATGAACTTATCGAAAAATTAATATATAGCTATGAGCAAGTAGTAGAAGGTGGGGATCCTGAACTTCAACAAGCTTTTAAGGCACTGGAGAAAACCGAGTATGTAATGACGGCTCTGAAGGCTTTCCAAAACTGTAGAAGAAGAGAGGCCGAGGGAAAACCAGGAGTGACTTTGGAGATGGCAATGGTTGGAAGAGTGATCGTTATTGATTTACCCAAAGTGCTCGACATTCATACCGTCGCTTATCCGAATTCAATCGGCAGATATGTACGAAGCATGGACGACGTAATTGATGAAGCTTATGAATACTCACAAGATTGGCTGAGAAATAATGGTTGGAGAAACACAGCTGATCATGTGGCACTTTGCGATCAATTTGAACAGAAATGGGCAGCCTTTAAGGGCTAACGTATAAGAAGATTAATGAGTGAATTAGGTTGAGGGAGATGAATATCACAGTAAAGGGGATTATTTTGGAATAGGACATCGATTTAATTTTTTCTGCCAGTGATAATGCCAGGAGTGGGTAAAAAGTAATGAGAAATCTAGGGCCAAACGATGCCCCACCCAGTGGTGACCACCAGAAAGAAGTAATCAAGAGAAAAGCGAGAAGAGAGAAAAACGCGTAGAGCATGTAGCGAGGTTTCTTTTGAAAAGTTAAAAATATTCCGGAGATGAAGATAACCGGTGCCGTGAAGAACAATCCGTTAGGAAGATCAAAGAATATGTTTGCGATGCTTGAGGGGCTGAATTTCCAGAAACCATCCCCCGACATCGGAGGAAGAAATGAACCGAATTGAAAATTCCAGACCATCAACTGAGGAATAGTCACAAGAAGAGTAGATAAGAAGAATCTGAGCAAGTCAGTCAATTTATGCTTATTTGTAAAGTAGGCCAAAAATAATCCCAGGTGTAAAAGAAGATCGAGCTGACGATTCTGAAATGCCAGTCCGGCGAGTAACCCGGTAAAAATCAGGGACGGTTTCTTTTTGTCCAAATATTCGCAAAGAGTGAGAGTGGCTAGTGTAAATGAGAAGAAATGGGTGTTGAGGTTATCGATGGCTGTATAGAATAAGAGATTGGAACCCGCCCAAACAAGTAACAACGTCAGAAATACAACTGCAGGTTTGAATGTTTTTAACAACAGTTTCCCCAGACGGTGAAATGCATAAGCAGTGAGGGCGATGGAAAGCAAACCAGCAGATATCTGGTAGATATCGGAAAACCCGTTGGCCAAGAGTCCCATTTTTTGAGCAATCAGGTGAGAGACAAAAAGAATTGGCGTCCAAAACATGGCGGGGCCAAATGATTGGACAGGGTAAGCAATGAATTCCTCAATAGTTTTTGTTTCTTTGTTGTTGTCCTGGGGTGAGAATGTATGTGTGAGCTCGTCTTTTATGTCCAAATTACCCTGAAGAGCTAGGGATCGAGCATATGAGTAATAGAACCTTCCATCTCCGTAAACAGCCTGTCCAATCAGAAAGTAATGGGCAAGAAAAACCAACGAGGAAATGGTTAAGAATATAAGCGTGAACAAGCGCACGTTTGGATTTTACTCCACATCAGAATCTATATCTACAAAATCGATAAATTCTTCCATCACACTCAGCATCCACCAATTCGCTTCCCTTATGCCAATTACATGTGCCACATCATCCACGATTGCATCTACTGCTTCCTGGTCACCTTCCAGAAGAGCCGACCTTAGAGAACGTTTCCTTGAGGCAACCCAATCGAGGGGAGATTCACGAAGAAGTCTCCTGCTCGTGGGCGACATTTCCGTGTCAGGGAGGTTATCGAGGATCTCTCGAGTCCTTTTGAGTATGGGGTCTTGTTCCATGTCGGAATTGTAGCAAACCCGAAAAAAATATATTGACAATTATTTTTTGGTGGATATAATGCCGTTCATAGACAACATGTCAGAGAGACTATTTAAGCACAAGGAAAGAGCTGCCGAGTTAGAGTTTATTCACGCATTATCGAATCAGATTTCATACGCGACAGAGATGGGGGCGATCGCCGCAGCGGCAACAGCAGGATTTGGTGACAAAAGATTAGCAGATCAAGAAGCTGTGACAGCACTGAGAGAGTATCTTAATGTAGTCAACATCAGAGGAAGGATCGTTATCGGCGAAGGTGAAAGGGACGAGGCACCTATGCTTTATATCGGTGAGGAAGTCGGTACAGGAAATGGACCCGAGGTAGACATTGCGGTTGACCCTCTAGAGAACACTAACGCTGCCGCTGTTTTCGGACCAAGAGCGATATCGGTATTGGCGTTATCCGAAAGGAACGGTCTTTTCCACGCACCGGATATGTACATGAATAAGTTGATTGTCGGACCAAAAGCAAAGGGGTGTGTCAACATTGACGCTCCAGTCTCTTACAACTTATTCAATATTGCTGAAGCAATGGATAGAGAAGTAAGTGATCTTGTCATAGTCGTACTTGAGAGAGAAAGAAACAATAAGATCATTGAGGATATTAGGAAAGCCGGTGCCAGGGTAAGACCGATCATGGATGGTGATCTAATGCCGGGGGTAATGTCTTGTTTTGAAGGGGCGGGAACTCATGCAGTGATGGGCATTGGAGCAGCTCCAGAGGGTGTGATCACGGCTGCCGGAGTAAAGGCGCTGGGTGGTGAGATGCAAGCCAGATTTTGGCCAAGAAATGAAGCCGAGATCGAGAGACTGATAAAAATGGGTGGGGATCCAAATAGGGTTTATACCCATGATGATCTGGCTAGTGGAAAGACGATTATTTTCGCCGCCAGTGGCGTAACCGACGGAGATAGTCTTAAAGGGGTGAGATTCTTTGGAGGTGGAGTAAGAATAGACACTTTGGTGATCTCAAGGATACAGGCGAATGGAAATGTATTTGTTCAAGTAACACGAAAGGACGATACGTTGGCTTACGACTCGGCGCGTGTAGAGCACAGATTGTATTGAGCCGGAGGTGGGAGTCGAACCCACGACTTGCGGTTTACGATACCGCTACTCTACCAACTGAGTTACTCCGGCGCATGTATATTTTACTTTATTAGGCGGGTTCGGGGTAAAATACCGATATGACTTTCAATTTTACAAAATATATTGATGGAGCGGGAAAGTTTGAAACCGATCACGGAAGCGTCAACACACCGGTTTTTATGCCCGTGGGTACTGCTGCCTCCGTGAAGGCACTTGACGTCAATGATATTGATAAGACCGGAGCCGAGATCGTCCTGGCCAATACATATCATTTGTTATTGCGCCCGGGAGAGAAATTGGTCAGTAAAATGGGTGGAGTTCAAGAGTTTATGAACTGGAAGAGACCAATGTTGACTGATAGTGGTGGTTTTCAGGTTTTCTCCCTTGGAGTTGGGTCGCGCGGTGAAAGACTGGCAAAAATCGATGAAGAAGGGGTGACATTCAAGTCTCACGTAGATGGCAAAATGCACAGGCTAACACCGGAAAGTTCGATGGATATCCAAAGAGATCTGGGAGCAGACATTATTATGGCTTTTGACGAGTGCACTCCCAACCAAACCGACCATGAATATGCCAAAGCCGCCATGGAGAGAACCCATCGATGGGCAGAGCGATGTGTAAAACGCTGGGAAGAAAATGGCAGAAAAAGCTCACAGGGACATTATCAGGCGTTGTTCGGGATCATCCAAGGAAGCACCTTTCAGGACCTAAGGGTCGAAGCGACCAAGTTTATTTCCTCATTACCGATTGATGGAATTGCTCTGGGTGGCGAAACGGTGGGTTATAACATGGAGGGGACGTTGGAGTTGATCGATTGGATCAGAGAATATCTTCCCAAAGACAAGCCTCTTTATGCCATGGGTTTGGGGAGGGACCCGCAAAATATTTTGGATGCGGTCAAGGCGGGAGTTGACATGTTCGATTGCGTAGCGCCTACGAGGCTAGCCAGAAATGGGGCCCTGTATCACGGTAATTTAGTTGACGGAAAATTTGAGAGTAAGTTCAAAAACGGCCGATTGAATATTGGGAATTCAATTTTTGCGGAAGATAAATCCCCTATTTTGGACGGGTGTGATTGTTACACCTGCAAGAGTGGCTATACCAGAGGATATCTGAGACATTTATATTTGTCGAAGGAATTATCCTACTATCGCCTAGCGTCTATCCACAACGTAAGATTCATGGTCAGGCTGACAGAGCAAATGAGAAAGAATATCAGAGGATAAGCATGGCGTCGCCAAAGCTGAAGAATTTATACTCTTTTTTTATCGCTTCCCGATAGGCTTTGCCGATGGGGGAGTCGGAAAAGTTTTTAAAGGCGGTAGGGGAGTTGGGAGCAGAAACGAGGGCGCTAACCAGCATCAATAATGATGTTTTTGGTAGATGGAAGTTTGTTATCAGACCATCAACAAATTTAAATTTATATCCCGGCTGAATGAAGATATTAGTCTCCCCTGCCCCGGGGGAAATCATTCCCTGTTCATTTGAGAGTGTTTCCAAGAGCCTGCAGGCAGTCGTGCCGACAGCAATGATCTTTTTACCTGCCTTTTTTGCCAGATTTAGCCTTTGGGCGGTCTCCTGAGAGAGAAAGAAGCTTTCCGAATGAAGCACTTTATCCCGAATCTGTTCGGTGGTAACCGGTCTGAATGTGCCGAGACCGACGTGAAGGGTAACTTTTTCTATCATGACTCCCCTATTCAGAAGGTCAGCCAGCAGCTTGTCCGTAAAATGCAGTCCTGCAGTAGGGGCGGCTGATGACCCCCTCTCACGGGCGTAAACCGTTTGGTACTGTTCTCTTAGAAGTGGTTCTTTCTCTTTTGAATGAACATACGGAGGTAAGGGAGTAGATCCCAGTTGATCAATTTTTTCCAGAAGTTCAGGTCCGGAGTAATTAAAGTTAATTTCGACTTCACCGTCTTCGTGTTTCTCTTCCACCGTTCCGGTCAATTCCCGGCCAAATGTCAGAAGGCTGCCCTTTTTGGGGAGGCCTTTTCCAATGGCACTAAACGTACTTTGACCTGTCTGTTTAAGTAGCAGCAGCTCAACCTGACCTCCCGTCTCTTTTTTACCGAAGAGCCGTGCCGGAAATACCTTGGTGTCATTTAAGACCAGGACGCAATTTTCATCGAGAATGTTTTTTAGGTCTGAAAATACATGATGGCTGACACCTCCCTTATCCTTATCTAGGACTAGTAGACGACAAGAATCTCTGGGTTCAATAGCTTTTTGACCAACCAGACTTTCTGGTAAGTCAAAATTAAAATCTTCGATATTCACTGTGAGTATTTTACCCCTTGGCGGCCTTTTTCCAGTCTCCAACAGCTTGAGCAGACAAATACTTATACGCGCAATACTCGCAATCTGGTGAGGGGTTAGGTATTGTTGGTGACTCCAGAGTCTCTTTGATCTCCAAGAGTGTCAAGGGTACCCAGTTGTCATTGCCGGTGTAGGAGATGATTGACATAGCAAATTCAAGTCGTCCGTCGAACTTAGGCTGATTTTTCAGTGCGTTGGCAAAAATAAAATAACCGGTGGTGGAGACTGTGAATCCAAGTTTGCGGAATATCCATTGATAGACTTCCATCTGGCGCTTGTATGACTGTTTATATTCATCATCAAGGCTAATCTCTTTGCTGGTACTGGTGGCTTTATAGTCGACGATGACAAGGTTTTTATCTTTGTCTTGCCAGAGATCATCGACCAAACCATTGATGACTAAGTTGGATTTTTCATCAAGCACAAGAGCTCCCTCGTATGCCTTCACTTCACCGCGCCATTGGGGTAAATCCGGATGACTGAAAGGAATGCAATGAATGGCGAACTTATTCATCAGTTCGTGTTTTTGTCCTTTTTCTCTGAGCAAATCAAATTCGTTTTTTAGGAGAGAATCGACGGCTGAGTTTAGAAGATACGGTGGAGTGCTGGGCCGACCAAGTCCAATTTTTGCGTCCATGTAGAAACATCTGGGACATTGGGTGAACAGCTCAATTTTTGAGCGGCTAATCTGAAAGGGTTCTTTCGATCCGGATTGGTATAAAGATCTAATTTTTTTGAAGTAAGACACAACCAATGTTAACACGAGGTCGAGCAAAAACTGTTTAGTGTATTTATAATGGAAATGATGAAATTGACTAAAATTGTCGCCACCATCGGTCCGGCAAGCGATACCGAGGAGATCATTGAACACTTAATTGAGGCGGGGGTGAACGTATTTCGTTTTAATACCAAACATGGAACTACCCAGTGGCATGAAGAAAGAATTAAGCGAGTACAACAAATAGCAAATAAGCTAGGAAAAGATATCGGGATCTTGATGGATTTACAGGGTCCGGAGATAAGACTGGAAACATTTGATAAAAAACCGATCTTTGTAGAAAAAGGTGAAACCCTAAAAATCACTGTAGAACCTACTGAAAAATTCAAGTCGATCTGTATCCCCAGGAAAGAAGTATTTGAAGCATTGAATAAAGGTGATCAGATATTAATCGATGACGGAAGTATTGAATTAAAAGTCACATCAGTTTCCGAATCGTTAATAGAGGCAGTAACGGAAGATCCAGGAGAGATAGGACACAGAAAAGGTGTCAACTTTCCCGGCGTAAGAGTAGATCTCCCCTCACTTATCAAAGATGACCTGGAAAAGCTAAGTATGGCGGGAGTAAACAAGGTTGATTTTGTGGCGCTGTCTTTTTGCAGAACAAAAATGGATGTGGAGAATCTCAGGAAAGAACTAGAGAAGCGAAAGATGAAGTCGATGGTGGTTGCTAAGATTGAAAGCCGCGAAGCACTTGACAACATCGATGAGATTATAGAGGCAGCGGATGGAATTATGGTGGCCAGGGGAGACTTGGGCGTTGAGGTCCCGATAGAGGAATTGGCATATTGGCAAAAGAAAATTATCGAGAAATGCAGGGTGAGAAACAAACCTGTTATCACTGCAACCCAAATGCTGCAGTCAATGATAGAAAATTTGAGACCCACTAGAGCGGAAGCGACCGACGTTGCTAATGCAGTTCTTGACGGAACCGATGCAATAATGCTTTCAGGTGAAACAGCCAGTGGTAAACATCCCAAAAAGTCCGTTCAAGCAATGGCCAGGATCGCAACTTTCAATGAAAAGCATGAAAGAAGAGCTAAATTCGAGTTTATCCCTGAGAACGAAACCGACATGATAGTTAAGGCCGTAGAGCAAATGCTGGAACAGGACCATTTTAAAGCGACCATTATTTTGGTCTTTACTCACTCCGGCGCGACAGCCAGATCTCTATCCAGGCTAAGACCCTTCATCCCGATCGTGGCAGCGACTGCGGATCAACATGTCGTCGAACAACTAACGCTTTCATACGGAGTATTTGCTGTCAAAACTAAATTTGCAGAGAGTGATTTTAAGCTTCCAAATCCAGTACTCGATATGATGATCAAGGGGGGTTTGATCAACAAAGGAGATAATCTGATCGTAGTACACGGACAGCACTATTACGAAAAGGCTTCGACCAACGCTGTCGCTTTGGTGAAAATCTAGGAATTACTGTTTATTTTGTTTGTTCCTCAAAAGCTTTTGCAACACTTGGACTGTTAGTAGTTAGTCTTTTTATGGTTAACTCGGAAGCTTTATTATTGGCCAATCTCAAATTGTTGTCCGATTTAAGCAAATTTTCCTTGACCTTGTTCAAATGATCTATGGTTTTGTCGATTTCTTCAATTGCTTTAGTGAATTGATCCGAAGCCAGACTGTAATTTCTTGAGAACGCTTCCTTGAATGAATTCATATTGGCCTCAAAGTTGGTGACATCAATGTTTTGATTCTTAAGGGTGTGTATCGTTCTCCTTAATTCCTGAGATTTCAGATTTCCTTGACGCAAGAAGCCAATGATAGTTATAAAATGCTGTGGTCTGATGACGAACATATTTGAATATTCGGGAACCGTTACTATATCGTCATAGTATTCATTGTCTTTTTCAAGCAGGCTGACAAGAACTGCGTATTCGCAGTTTTTTTCCCGCCTATCCTTATCCAATTCCCTGAAGAAGTCCTTATTTTTATGCTTCGTACTAGTTAGATCATCTTCATTCTTCATCTCGAACATTATGGTCAGAACTTCGTTGTCGTCATCATCGAATTCTCTGTAGATGTAATCTCCTTTAGATCCGGAGATAGATACCTGGTTATCCTTGCCAAATTGAGCCTTGGGAAATGCAATAGGGCGAAGTTTGTTAAACTCATTTTCGCAATGTATCTCAAGAGACTCACCAATCATCTTGGTGCTCATTCGTGAGCGCATCTCTTTTAGAGATATAAAAGCCGTCTTACTTGCTTCTAGCTCATCTTGGAATTTTTGTTTTTCCAACTCTTTCTCGTGTTTCACCTCCTGAATTTCCGCCTCCTTCTGGGTTAATGTTTTCTGATATTCATCTTCCAGAGCTTTTTTCTCTTGAAGTGCTTTGAGTTTTGCATCAGATTCGACCTGTTTGGCTATATTGTCGACTTTTATACTTAGAGAGGCGATTTCCTGGTCCTTTTTTAAGAGGGCTTCTTTAGCTCTGCTAATTATGTCCTTCTCTTTGAGCTCCGCCTCAAGGGCTTTCTCTTTTCCGATGCTCTTCTTAGCAGCTTCAATCTGGGCATCAAACTCCTCATTTCTTATAGCTTTGATAAGGTTTTCCAGTGAAGTTTTATCAATATCCGATTCGTGTAGGGATTTAAGATCTATCAAGTCTCCTCTTTGAGCATCCTCGAGTAGTTGTAATGTGTTTTCATCCTGAATTGCGACCTTGACTTGTTTCTTCATGATCTATTCTATACCTTAGGCTGTTTGGAGATCCCAAAAATGACGGTAGAGACTACCCTTTTTGTTGAATAGTTCGTGATGTGAACCAACTTCTTTGATGGATTGCTTTTCCATGACTACTATTTTGTCTGCACGAACTACTGTGGATAGACGATGAGCGATGATGATGGTGGTCTTATTTTGAACTGCTCTCCAAAAACCTTCCTGAATATATTTTTCCGATTCCGAGTCCAGTTGTGAGGTGGCTTCGTCAAAAATGATAATGTCGGGATTACTGAGGATCATCCTGGCAATGGCCAGTCTCTGACGCTGACCTCCGGAAAGTTTAACGCCCCTCTCCCCCACTACAGTATCGTACTTCTTTGGAAGAGTGCTGATGAAGTCATCCAGCTTGGCCATTTTAGCGGCTGCAACAATCTCTTTTTGACTTGCTTCAGGATTGCCATAACCGATATTAAAACCGATGGTGTCGTTGAAAAGATTGGGGTCCTGGGGAACAACACCCATCAATGAGCGGAGGTAGCTTTTATCCATGTCTTTGATGTCGACGTCGTCAATAAGGATCTTGCCCTTAGTGGGATCAAAGAATCTCATCAATAACTTAACCAGAGTAGTCTTCCCCACTCCGGATGAGCCCACCAGGGCAACAGACTGACCTGCTCTGATACCAAGGTCAATATCTTTTACCGCACCCTTCTTGCCTTCGGGATATGTAAAACTGACATCCTTAAATTCTATTTCACCTTTAACACGAACAATTGTTTTAGGTGTGGCGGGATCTTTTACCAGAGTGTCCTGGTCAAAGATAGCGAAGTAGTTGTCGAGGTCGACGTAATGCTTGGCCATGTCTCTGACGCTGAAGATGAATTCATAAAAGCGAGGGTAAAAGGCACTGATGAAGCCAAGGATCATAACGAAGTCGCTGACCGCCATTTGACCGGAAGCAGCTCGGTTAAGACTATAAAGAAGCATAACAAAAAGGCCAATGTTTCCAACCGAACCAACCGTGACGTCGATGACTCGGAAAGACATGCTATATCCCCAAAGAGCTTTTACCCAGCTAGCGAAGGAGTTCTTGAGACGAGTAATCTCCCACTTTTCCTTGGCAAAATACTTTACGGTCTCGTAATTAAGCAAGTTATCCACGATCAGTCCAGAGATCTCATCCTCCGACTTATTGAAATCTTTTCTTTTGTTGATGTTGTTTAGAATGACGAACCGAGCCAGGGCTGCGTTAATGAAGAATGAACCGAACATAATGGCGGCAATCTCCCAGTTAAAAGTGCTAAAGAAAATGAGGATGACGATGAAGTTGATTGCTATCCTGACCAGATGAACGGATGAATCAAAGAGGGAAAAGAAAGCACCATCACCACGTCTGATACAACTGATGAGACTGCCGGTGCTTTTTGATTGATGATAGGCAAGATCGAGATCTTGAATCTTTTTGACCGCCCCAAGACGAGCATCCTTGGCAGCAGGAATGACCAAGTAATCCAGAGTCATCCAACTAAGGATACCTAGGGCGAGACTGAGGAACCTGATACCGATGTATCCCAACAAAACGGTCATGATCGAGCTAAGCACACCTGAGGATACCGATTCGACAAAAAGTTTATAGAAATAAGGCTGAATACTATCCGAAACAGAACTCAAAACCAGTATGACTGCAAACACGCTAAAACGGACCGGATAGGCCAAAAGGAACCTGACAAATGTCTTGTAGCGGCGTAATAAGTTCATACAAAAAATCCTGCTAGGAAGGGCAAATCAATTTTACATCCCATGATGGTAAAATAACAACCAATATAATGACAAAATATATAAGATATATATGAGTAGCTTTAACGAGCGAATGATGAATGTATACGGCAAAAAAGATGAGGCTGATAAAACAGGATCATCATGGATTCCCAAAAGGATGCACCGTAAAGGGGATAAATTTGCAGTACTGAGAGAAAGCGCTCCCGAGGCAGATGGTTTGAGTTCTCACAAGTTATATAGTGCAAGGTAAGTTGGAAATTTTTGAGCAAGTAGCCATTTATTTACTCGAAAGGTATGGCGAAAAAGGACTGGAGGAGAGATTGGCTCATTTTGAAGTGTCTTGGGAAGAACAATATGCAAAACACGGACCTGAATTAATCTTAGCCTTAGGGGAAATGACCGACACACAGATGGAAAGTCCTTTTGTCAATCACAGAGGATATATCAATAAAAAGGTTGCCAAGGAAGCCATCAGACAAGTAAGGATCAGAGGAAAGAATCAGTAAGGGCGAAGCTTCTCCAAGTATTTTTTGATCTGACGTTTTGCCTGATTGCGTACTCTGACTACTCCATCAATAAGTACCTTGTGTGTATCTTTTATATTTATCGGAAGTCCAGGTAGGTTCATGTCAAATTTTATCTGGTAACCTGCTCGGGCAAGCTTTTCAATCGAGAGAGAGGCAACCTTTAGGTCTTCCTGATAATTTCTGAGAAATTTTTCCAACCCTTTGTCGAATTTATTTTGAATCCTTTGTCTGAGACGGTCACTGATTTTTAATTTTTGTTCGTTGATAATTATATTCATTGATTTATTGTAAAACAGATTGTCAAATTCGTTTTATACTTGAGGAAATGATAAAGAATGTACTTAGGATATTTACCCTACTGGCAGCAATGACAATTGTATACTTTGGTTTCGAAAAATTAGGTCTAAATATTCCAGTAATCAATCTGCAGACCACGAATGCACCTTCATTAATTAAGACCGAATGGACAGAAGAGAAGGTCCTGATGATGATTAACGATTATCGACAGAAAAAGGGTTTGGGCGTATTAACCCCAAACGAAAAACTGAGCATGGCTGCAAAAGCAAGACTAGCTGTTTTAATGCAATACGAGGATTCTTTGGGAGAGATCACAGGTTTAACCAGAGAAGAAGCAGTAGAGATGGTCGGTTATAACTACTCATGGATCGGTGACTTGGCAGTGTTAGGGTTTTTCCGATCAAATGATCTGACAGCATTTTGGACGACTCAAGAAAACTCTAGACAGACGTTGGAAGAGCCGAATCTTAAAGAAGCCGGGATAGCGGTTGTGATGGGAGGGGAAACAATGTCAATCTACGCTCTGTTGGGGGCACCAGGTAAGGTCAAGAAGGCAACTACAAGACCTTCATCTCCAGCAAGTGCAAGCTGGGGAGGTCCAGATCTCTGGGTGGCGGTGAATAATAGACGAGTAGAATTTGGAGTCAACCCCCTGCGTCAAAAAGATGAGTTGTGTACGATAGCTGCAATCCGTCTGAACCAGATATTGGATCTGGGTGAGCTTGACGCTCATGCAGGTTTTGAACCAACTTTAAACAGAGAAGATCTTAAGTGGATATCAGAGAAATACAATATCAGCGAGTTCCTGGTTTCAGGATATTCTACTCCACAGGAATCAGTGGCCGCCTGGGAGAACACTCTCGGTCACAAAAAATTACTTTCCGGAGGGGAGTACGTGTGGGGGTGTATTTATGCTCAAAACAAGTTTGGGGTTGCAATTGCAGCGTATTGAAATATTGAGTATGATGTAAGTATTCTAACTTTTGTTTAAGATGCTTAAATTGACTCTTTTCCAGAAACTTTTTATCTCAATTCTGAGCGTAACTGTTGCGTGTGGCATTACGACCGCAACTTTGACATACCAGAGGGCCAAGAGGGACATGTTTCAAAGAGACAAGGAGGTATTCCTAAAAACCACCATCGACTTATCTAGGGAGATAAACAACTTACTCACTTATGGTAGGAGTGTTTCCCAAATGCTTGCCGCACACTCCAGAGTAAAGGATTATATGTCGCTTCGCAGTGGAGACACTGTTCAGATCCTTAAGGTCTTGGAAGATCACAACATAAACAAAATGTTTTCGGCTTTTTACCTGGTTGATATGGAAGGCTTCACTCTTTTGTCCACAGACGCTTCATTTGTGGGACATAATTTTGGGTTTAGGAATTATTTCAATACTGCGGTAAAGGGTGGTGCTGGTGTTGATGCGGGTGTCGGCACCATCAGCAGAAGGATGGGTTATTATTTTTCGTATCCAATTTACTCAAACGACAACTCTAAGATTATAGGGGTGGCCGTGGCAAAGATGGAGCCACAGACAATACACGCTAATTTAGAAGTAAGTGATTTTGGCTTCGATTCGAATAAGATGATCACAAATGATAATGGGGTGATTCTCTTCTCCGAAAAGCCGGAGAGGGTCTTTTGGAGTTTGGCTCCCCTTACTGACGAGCAAATGAAGATCGAGCAGGAAACCAGGTTCATAAACAGAAAGATTGAAGCCCTAACTTATGAACAGGTACAGGCCGAAGTAATTAACTACAACAATCCTACCGTGATTGAGTTTTATGACAAGGGAGATAAAAACGAAGAGATCGTAGCGACTAGCAAGGTCGGAGATTTTCCATTCTTTATTGTCATTGAAGCCGAACGTGACATGGTCTTAAAGCACATAACAGATCAGATCACTCCAATAGTGCTATTTGTATTTATCGCGATAGTGTTTGAGATGATTCTTATCGGGATCCTATTATATATATTCCTCAAGCCGATAGAAAAGATACGAAGTCATACACAACGACTGGCAAAGAAAGAGCGGGCAGTGAGCTTAGAATTAAAAACCGGTGATGAGCTTGAAGATATTGTTGATTCAATAAACAAGATCGCTAATCGTTGATCTCAACAATCTTGACCCGACTGGTAAACCCAGACACAATATTGATTTTGTTAGGTGAAATGGAGAAATGCTTAGCCAATGCAATGATGACACCGGAGTTTGCCCTCCCATCCACTGGGGGTTCTTTTACCGAAACGATAAGGTGATCACGGTCAATTAGCTCAACTTGTGATTGTGATTTTTTTGGTTTGACGGTAACGGTGTATCGTGTCATTAAAGTATGATGCTGTCCTCGCCCGTATCCTCTCCGATGGGAAGTATATAAACATCCTGGCGAGTAGAGCTGGTTCCAACTTGCTCCCCTTCTCCACGAAGGATGGCTTCAAATGGCTTACATGCAGGACAGCCGTCTTCCCCGTTAGGACAGGCGAACCTTTCCAGTTTTCGGGCCAGTTTCATTTGACGAGCAGTTCTAAGGAGGTCTTCCTGAGTGGTGGATACATCCGGAAGTTCTTTTTCCACCAGATCATCACTTAACTCCAAATACCAATAACTGGCCTTGTCTACTTTTCTCTTCTGACAGTTGTTTACCAATAATAGATAGATAGGTAGTTGGAGGGAACTTTGGTCCTCCTCTCTTTTACTGGTCTTGAAGTCAATAATGTGAACGGAATCTGTCTCAGGAAAGTACTCCAACCAATCAATCTTGCCACAGAGAATAATGTTATCTTCTTCAGATAGCCAATAGTAGGGCAAATCCTGATTAATCTTGACGGCTCTGTTTTTAAGTGGGCCAGGATTGTCCATGACCCTGCGTAGCATAGACTTGCCCCTTTCCTTGTATTGAAATTCTTTTTCTTCGTTGAGGAAGCCACCTCTCTTACCGGTGTAGTTTTCCCATATTTTTTCGTATCTTAGAACTAAAGATTCTTTAAATCTATCTGGGGTGGGAATAATCGAGAGATTCTCAATAACTTCATGGACAGCGCTGCCGAGTGCCAGTGCCGGATTCATTATTTGGATTTTTCTTCCGCTTTTTGGGTCTTTATAGACGTTCTTAAGATAATATGCCCTAGGACATTTTAAATAATCAGAAAGCGATGAATGTGATACCCAGGTGGCAGTGTATTTATCTTTGGACATGAGCTTGGTACATATTAACAGTTATAAGAAGCCAGAATGCACCAAAAAGGTATCCCCCCAACACATCACTTGCCCAATGAGCGCCAAGATAAATCCGGGACAGTCCAACTGTCAGTATTAGAAAGGCGGATACACCAAGGATTGAGTACTTTAATATTGAAGGTTTCAATTTTTTTAATGTGACAAAAAACAAAAAACCGAAAATGACAGTGTAGGTTATTGCGTGTGAGCTGGGAAAACTTTTATCTGCTAATTGCTTATAGATCATAACCAATCCGTCGTCCGGCCGGGGACGATTGATCAAGGTTTTTGCCAGACCGGCTGCCAAGTAGGAGGTTACCGAAGATAAAAACAAATAGACTGCTTCCAGCTTGAAATTGAGCAGTGCGACTAGAGACACAATCGATATGGCTGCAAAGGGCATAGCTCTTCCGTTCCCAATAGAGCTGACTGCTTTCATGATTAGATCGAAGTTGGATTGATGGATATTTTGAATTGCATGAGAGATAGTCAGATCGATGGAAAAGAACGGTGAGGCGCTGGCAAAAAGGGCAAGAAGCAAGAATGGAATAAGTAGAAAGTAGATGTATCTCATGCAATCAAAATTTTATCACCTAGAGTAGTTTTGCTTTTTCCGAGTGAACCCTGGGGAAGCTCTATGACGATCATATAAATTGGTAGGTATGAAAAAAACTTAAATGGAGGAAGGCTTTTCGCCATTTTCACCACTTCCCAGTCATCATTGAGAAGAAGAATATCTATCGGATTTGATAAAAACAAGGTATGAATCCCCCATCTGGTGAAGAATATAAGGGTTCTGGGATTGTTGGAGTTGAGCAAACCCAAACTACGATCCACAAGGGATCTGGCTATTTTGCATTTGCTCGAAATGAGGGTATTTCGGGTCTGATTATGTAATTTCATAAAGTACCATATAATTATATTCAATATATGAGTGAGATAGAAGACTCGCTTGATAAATTTGGAGGAGTGGTTGAGGATGTTTTGATGACAAGCCTTGCGGAGGCGGACGCTCAAATTAGGCTGATAGACGAAAACTCAACCGAAGCAGGGATTATCGAAATCCTGAAAAGTGCCAATTCTCTGGTGAGATTGGTGTGTGGAAATGATGATGTTCTGTATGAGGAGTGGAGATATAGATTGATCAAGGCAGAGAAAGGGAAATACATAATTGTTCAAGGGCAAGAGATCGATGTTGAAACAGGAGACGACACAAGCATAAGCGAGGACTAGTAAATATTGTAAACTGGAATTTGCATGGGAGATAAGAGATTAAAATTGGGATTGACAAAAAACGTATGGATTATGGGCGTGGTCAGTCTTTTAAATGACCTTTCGTCAGAGATTGTCTACCCCTTGGTACCAATATTTTTGACTAGCATTCTGGGTGCACCGGCATCTGTTGTCGGACTGATCGAAGGAATCGCGGATGCTTCAGCAAACTTTTTTATGGCTATATCCGGATTTGTGTCGGATAAGGTTCAGAAACGGAAACCTTTTATTGTGACCGGGTATGGTTTATCTACGGCGTCAAAGTTTATCCTATCGGTATCTTTTGGTTGGCCGATGGTGCTATTTTCCAGGATCACTAACAGACTGGGTAAGGGGATTAGAACTACAGCTAGAGACGCGCTAATCATCGAAAGCACAGAAAAAACCGATCGGGGAAGAGCGTTTGGTTTCCATAGGACACTTGATAATGTAGGAGCAATACTTGGTCCGATACTGTCGATAGTTTTACTGAAAGCGCTTATGGGAAATTACCGGTTGGTATTCTTCTGGGCTTTCGTACCAAGTGCCATTGCCATGCTCTTGCTTTTCTTTTTGACCGAAAAAAAGAAATCGTCTCTTGATCTCAAGGGTATGCACTTTGAATGGAAGAAGGCAAATGTTTCATTTAAGTTGTTTCTACTTATTAGTTTTATTTTTGCGATCGGGAACAGCTCGAACGCATTTATGATCTTGAGAGCACAGAATCTAGGATTGTCGGTCAGTCTGACTATGCTTGTGTACGTTCTAATGAATGTATCCAGTAGCCTATTTTCAATTCCTGCAGGAATCTTGGCGGACAGAATTGGAGCAAAGAGGGTACTCTCTTTCGGCTTTTTATTATTTTCTTATGTTTATTTAATGTTCGGTATGGCGGACAGTAGTGGGGTTGTCTGGTTTTTATTCCCTGCTTACGGTCTTTTCCTGGCACTGACCGAGGGTGTGGGAAAGGCATATTTGTCACGCTTAATTCCCCACGAGATTGCAGGTTCCGCATTTGGTCTATATCAGGTGGTCATTGGAACAGCTACCTTTTTAGCATCTTTTATCGCAGGGTTGATGTGGACCGATATTTCCCCAGCCGCACCTTTTATATTCGGGAGCGTAATGGCATTTTCGGCAGCAGGACTGTTTTACCTGCTTAACAGATGGATAAAGGTGCATCCCCAGTCCCAACCTATACCTCTAAAAAGATAGGTAGAATCGGTTATCCCTCAACCAGCGACGATGATCCTTGTAGTTTGGATCAAGACTCCTTACCAGTGCCCAAAAGCGACTACTATGATCACGATGGACTAAATGACAAACTTCATGAATGACAACATAGTCGATCACTTCATGAGGAGCCATTATCAAGTGACGATTAAAATTAAGATTGTTTTTGGAAGAACAACTACCCCAGATGGAAGACACATTCTTTAGAGTTATCCTTGAATATGTAACACCTAGTCTGTCAGAATAATGATTCACCTTCTGGGTGATTTCCTCTATTCCCTTCTCCAGAAACCAATGGGAAAGCGATTTTTTGATTTCCTCTGCCCTTCTACTTCCGGTAATGTGCATAGAGATGACTACGAGAAGTGTCTCCGCCTCCAAGAAGATCTTAGTGCGCACAGGAATCTCGGTTTCGGTAACTTTAATTGAGAGCCTGTTGCCTAAAAAGTATATCGAATCTCCGTCTTGATAAATTTTTGCTTCTTTTGATCTCTGGGGGTGTTTTTTTAACTGATCTTCGATCCAATTTCTTTTTTCTTCAACAAAGTTTTTGATTACCCAGGCTGGCATCCAAAAAGGGGCGTGGACAATGACTCCCTTAGGGCCTACTGAAATAGTGGTATTGGTCACTCTACGTTTTGAGCGGACTACAGAATATTCAAACTGACTCACGGGGTCTATTGTAAGCTAAGTATGGAAAGAATTTTCTCCGGATTGACTCTTTTTGACACTCCGCCCTGGCTGTCAAAGATGAGACATTCATGTTTTATATATATCGAGTATTGTTTTTTTAGATCTAATTCCTTATCGAAATCAGCTTTAAAAATAATTGTATTAGTGGGGATACGTTTTTCAGATGATCTTATTTCCGAATCCACCTTTTCGTCGTACGCATCCCACTCTGCCATGAAACAGACGGCTCTTACCTTATCAGAATGGGAGTTAAATTCTTCCTTGGAATAATTCAGGTAGTTTGGTGGACCAATTTCTACCGACACGCCACCCAGTACCCTAGAGACAGGTTCTCTTAACAGGATAACTAGCAAGAGAGTGATGAGGACGAAGGTTATGGGGCGTTTCATATGTGTATCTTTTATTACATGTTAACACAGCGGTGTTTGATATGGAATATTATTGGGTATACTGTTTCATATGCTCATACCAGACTTTCTTTCCACTTATATGTCTGACGATCATGAATTGGTGGTGGTTTCCGAGAATATTTTGGGGATCGCCAACAACATTGAAGAGCTGGTTAGGGATCAAATGAATAAAGAAAGGAGAATGATTCTGATCAGTGGTTTGTCCGGCTCGGGAAAAGATACGATTATGGATAAGATCATTGAAAGAAATCCCCGACTCATAAGAGTCAGGACTTGCACCACCAGGAAGCGACGTCCGGAAGAGTCAGAGACTGACGATCCCCACGTTAGGATCACTTTCGACGAGCTACAGGATATGGTAAAGAATGGAGACGTGCTCGAATATGTACAGTATGCGGGAAATTACTACTGCACCAGTTTGAGGATTATTGAGGAC
>Ga0075857_113_pt1 | contig 22293 bp, 19 predicted proteins | sample RifGroF2_FD_67959 | JGI IMG/M metagenome (GOLD analysis project Ga0075857, IMG submission 67959) | Microgenomates (Collierbacteria) bacterium GW2011_GWF2_44_15
CCGGATAAGGCAATGATCGAGGAGAGGATCAACATCCACCCCAAGTTTAAAAAGATGGCGGTTGGTGGTGCTCCTGATGTCAGGGTAATTGTATTTAACAATGTACCGGTGATGGCAATGTTGAGGTTACCGACAGAAGAAAGTGGAGGAAAGGCCAATTTACATCAGGGAGCAATCGGATTGGGAATCGACTTGGCTACGGGAATTACGACTTACGGGGTGTACAAGAATGAGTCGATAAAGTATTTTCCAGACACCAATAAAAAGGTAAACGGAATTACTATCCCGCACTGGGACAAGATCTTAAGGATGTCTGTGGAGACGCAGATGGCCAGCCGTTTGGCATATTTATCCGTTGATATGTTGATCGATGCCGAGAATGGTCCGGTAGTACTGGAGCTTAATGATCAGCCGGGATTATCTATTCAGATAGCCAATATGCAGGGGTTGAGAAAACGATTGGAGAGAGTTGAGGGAATATTGGTCGATACTCCCGAAAAAGGAGTGAGAATTGCCAAGACCCTTTTTGCATTGGAGTTTGCCAACAGGGTGAAGTTTGATACCCAAGAGAAAAAACAAGTGAAGGTGATCGACAGGGTGAGGATAAAACCACATAAGGGCAAAAGGGTGTCGGTCGATGTAAAGGTCGATACCGGAGCTTTCAGTACCAGTATTGATAGATCATTTGCCGAGAAGCTTGGATTGTTATCCGATGAGCATGTTTTGCTAACACGAAAATTCAAATCCGCCTTGGGAGAGGAAACCAGAAAGTTGATCGGGGTGGACTTTGTATTAAAGGGAAGAATAATTAAAACCTGTGCCAGTGTTACCGGAAGGTCTCATTTGCAATACAACATGATCATTGGCAGAAGAGATCTGAAGGGGTTCCTTGTCGACCCATTAATAGATGACGAGATGATAAATGTTAGAAAATAGAATGAAAATCGCTGCATTCCATAGACTGAACTTTGAAGATACCGAACTCAGGTTAAATGAAGAAGCCAGAAAACTTGGTATTGACTTGGTATGGATAAAGTACCGGGATTTGAAGGTGGTCGGCGAGAGAATATTTTTTGGTGACACGGATATAAAGGATTTTGACGGTTGGTACTTCAGAGCCGTGGGGACTGAGTTGGAGTGGAGTAAGTTGCTCCAACTTTATGCAAGAAAATACCAAATGCCGGTAGTGGATGACTATTTGATAACCGAGGGACCATTGAGAAGATTTAAATCCGTGATGAGCTGGCAACTATTGGACGCAGGAGTGAATTATCCAAAGTCAGCCTACATCGAAAGAATTGAGGACTTGGAGACCGAATTGAAGAAATGGGAATTCCCATTAATAGTTAAGCTGTCTCAAGGAGGAAGACATGGAATGGGAACTTTTTTCCTGAGAACTTTGGATGAATTGAAGTCTTTAGTAGAGAGGTTGGAGCAGAGAAATACGAGTGCTACCGAGGCAGGAAAGCAGACCAGAGTATATCGAGGATTTTTGGTGCAGGAATATATTGAAAACGACGGTGATTTCAGAGTGATGACTGTTGGATACAAATGTATTGGGGGGTTCAAGAGGCAGCCTAAAGTCGAACGACTAGTGTTGAATCAGAGTGAGGGGAAGTCGGTCGGAATAGAGGTACCGGAGGATGTTGCCGAAACCGCCGAAAACGCCGCCAGGGTTTTGGGAGTTGAGATAGCCGGTACCGACCTGGTGAGGAACAAGAAGGATGGAGGGGTATACATCATTGAGGTAAATGAGGCGCCACAGTTCAAGGTGTTTGAAAAGAGAACCGGTAAAAACGCAGCCAGAGAGATCTTGGAGCACTGTGTTCGAAAGTTTTCAAAATAATATGAAAAAGATATTAATACTGACCAGATTTAGAGGGGAGTATGAGCCGACCAGACTTAAAAAGGAGGCGATAGGTCTGGATTGCGAAGCAGACACAGTTAACTACGAGCATGTCAGGTTGGGTGTGGATGAGTCCGGAAAACCTGAAATCGATTTGGGAACAGGAAGAAGTTTGGTGGAATATGACCTGGTGATTCCAAGAGCCGCCAGCGCCAGGGGGAAGGCGAGTCTAACCGGGGTAAAGACCGTGATGTTGGAATATTTGGAGAAGTCAGGAAAAAATACTGGGGTAATCAATGGCAAGAGTTTTAAACTTTATCCTTTGATGGGGAAGCTGGAGCAGGGCGTGTTGTTGTCTCAGGCAGGGTTGCCAGCGATCCCCTTTCAGAGCTTTAACGGTAAGAAAGGATGGAAGAGTTATCTCGATTCCGATCCGATATTGCCGGTGATGGTAAAGATGAGATTTGGAAGTCATGGTAAAGGGGTGAGGTTGGCCGAAACTATGGAGAAACTAGTGAAACTTTCAGAAAAATACAATGAAGGCACGGTGCTGATCCAACCTGTACTGAAAGTTAGAAGATGGTACAGGGTGATAGTGTTGAATGGTGAAGTTTTGGGAATGATGGCTCACAGACAAAAAGGGAAGTTCCAAACAGAGGAGATAAGGACGGAGGTGGAAAGCATCCGACCAGAGTTTACAGACGAACAGTTCGGTGAGCTAAAACAAATTTGTGTGAGAGCATGCAAAATTTTTGAGTGTGATTACGCGGGATTGGACGTGGCCTGGGAAGAAGATCAGAAAAGGTGGATCATTTTCGAAGTCAACAGGACAGCACAGTTCAAGTGGTTCGAGAAAGCTCACAGGGATATAAATGTGGCGAAAAGTATTATCGAGACAGGATTGCGATAAAGAGTGAGATAGGGTACAAATTAGGTATGAGGCAAAGGAGTACTGTTTACAGTTTGAAGAGACATGATCCCTATCTGGAAAGTAAGGATGAACTTAAGGCTATGAAGAAGGGTGGGGATGAGACACGAGTCAAAGACCAAAAACAGGGACAGAGTGAGTATCGGAAAAAACTAGCGCAGCGGAAGAAGGGTTGATTTAGAATAGGTGGAATGAGAGGAGTGGTTATTTTTTTGGTATGTGTACTGATTTATGGAGTGAGTATTTTTGGTGGTTTTATTCAGGACGATAGGAAGGTAATTCTGGCCGATCCAACTTTAGGAAAAATAGAAAGCTTGTTAGAAGCGTGGATAAGCCCCTATTACAAAGGTAATCCTGAGTCGGGAGCTTATCGTCCGTTGACCAGTTTTTCTCTGGCACTTGACTCGATAATTTTGGGGAAGAGTGCTTGGGGATACAGAATGATGAACATCATTTTTTACGGTTTAGTGTGTATAGGTGTTTACGAGCTGTCCAGACGGGTTTTTCGGAGTGATAAGTGGGGTTTTTGGGTAGGATTGTTATTTGCCGTGTTGCCGATCCATACGGAGGCAGTGAGCAATATTGTGGGTAGAGGGGAGCTCTTGGCGGGAGGGTTGGTGATTTGGATGTTGGTCATGGCAATGGAGAAGAAATGGGGATGGAGTATGTGGCTGTATTTTTTAGCAGTTTTTTCAAAAGAGTCGGCCATAGTGTGGGCAGTTCCATTGGTTTGGTTGACCTTTCAGAGCAAGCTACAGAAGGATAAACTGGTGGGAATTGTCATGATCATGACAATGGGTTTAATCGCATATTTTGCGTTCCGTCTGGGAATTTTAGGGAGTGATATTTTCTCCGATAATGCAACCTTGGTCGAAAACCCTCTTAAATTTGTTGGCCATTCACAGAGAGTGATGGCAGGAATAGGATTGGTCGCCTACGGTATAAGTAAGACGCTTTTTCCGATCCAATTGTCATATGACTATTCTTTTGATCAGTTGGGTGGTGGAAATCTATCCAAGGCTTGGTTGATGATTGGTTTGGGAGTGATCCTTTTATCTATTTTTTTGATGAGGAAGAGAAAAGCTGAGCTGAGTTGGGGTTTACTCTTTTTATGGCTGCCCCTGATCGTTACGGGGAACATAATTAAACCCATTGGAACTATTTTTGGGGAGAGATTGTGGCTTTTGCCTTCATTGGGGGTGCTATATATATGTGTTTGGTTAATCAGGCAAATAAAGTTCAGATGGATTGAATTAGTCTTGTGGTTAGTTGTGGTGTTATTGGGAGTCAGGTCATTTGTCAGGAATATTGATTGGCTGGGAGAGAATAGATTGTTCGTAAAAGATGGTGCTTATGCAACCGGGAGTGTACTAACGCAAAGCAATGTTGCCGCTGTCTATTTAATGGAGGGTAGACCGGATGAGGCAAGGATATACTTGGAGAAAGCAAGTTCAATCTATCCAGAATATCCATATCTGATGAATAATTGGGGAATCTACTATTGGCAGAAAGAGGATCTCAAATCGGCAAAAGAGATGCTTGAAAAATGTATTGAAGTTCACCCCCAAAACGCACTTTGTACCGGAAATCTAGGTGATCTTGAAAGAGTTGACGCACAAATAAAGACTTTGTGAGAAAATATAACCTGTGAAAAAAGTGGCTGTAGGGCTCTCCGGTGGCGTTGACAGCGCCGTGACGGCATTGCTTCTTAAGAGGCAGGGTTTTGCTGTGGTCGGAGTACATCTATACTGTTGGCCGCCAAAGAGCGAGATAGAAAAAGACGGAATCACGAGGGAAGAATGGATCAAGAAAAATGGTTGCAGAGCGGACGAGGATAGATCCGCGGCTCTGAAAACTGCTTTAGAGCTGGAAATTCCATTTAAGGTCTTAGATTTTTCCGATGAATACAACAAGCGAGTGGTGAGTTATTTTTATGCGGAGTATGAGGCGGGAAGAACGCCAAACCCGGATGTTCTGTGCAACAGTGAGATTAAGTTCGGACTATTCATGGATTGGGCAATGAAGAATGGATTTGATTATGTGGCAACTGGACATTATGCGAAGCTTCTTAATGAGGGTGGTATTAAACTAATGATCCCAAAAGACAGACACAAAGATCAGACCTATTTTTTATGGAAACTGACACAAAAGGAATTGTCTCGTTCACTTTTTCCCTTAGGTGACTATTTCAAGGATGAGGTAAGGAGTATCGCAAAGGAGGCAAAACTGTCCGTGGCTGACAGGAAAGACAGCCAGGGGATATGCTTTGTGGGGCCGGTCGATGTCAAAGAATTTTTGGCCAGACGATTGAGAGACAATCCGGGAGTGGTGGTGAACTTACAAGGTGAGGTCTTGGGAGCGCACGAGGGAGTATGGCATTACACTATTGGAGAGCGGGGTGGTTGGGAGATCAATCCGAGCGCTCAAAGAAAGCTTGTTGAGGCAGGGAAAACACCCATTTTGTATGTGATAGATAAAGATGCAAAGAAGAATCTGTTAATTGTTGGAGAAGCAGATGAGGCAGTGGAGAATAAGTTTGAAGTCGGAGAAATAAACACCATCCTCAGAGAGGACTGGGGAGACGCAGTGGTAAGGATTAGACACGGAGGAGAGCTGCTTAAGGCGGGTATAAGCAAAACGGAAAAAGGTTTGTCAGTGGTTCTTGGCAAGGCCGTGAGAGGGGTGGCCAGTGGTCAGAGTGCAGTGTTTTATTCCCATAATGGAGAAGTCCTTGGTGGCGGAGTCATAATATAAGCAATTTCGATTGGATATATATAAGGAGTGAGAAAAATTAATTTTGATTACTTGGTGGTGGGAGCGGGTTGCGGTTACCAATGCCGGGATGGCTATAATTCCAGGGAATTAGATTTGACACCAGATCCATCTGTGATTATCATCACACATGGAGAATAATTCCGGAAGAAGAGTAAAAAAATCGGAGCCTGATTTTGATAAGTTGTTTAATTTGGCCAACGAATTGGCTATGGCGATGAACCCCCAAAGATGGTTTAATCTGACCAACCGTGAAGAATTGATCGAAGGCGGTCTTGAGGGTGAAACGAGGCCGGTGGGTGGTATGGACGTTTCCGAAGAAGAGAGGCTTGAGGTGGTATGTGAAATAAGAAGATTGCTGGAAATAGCTTTGGCCGAAGCTCCAACCGAGTCTCTTCCTGCCGAATTTCTTGAGTTCTTGGAAAAAATAGACTTTTCTCCTTTGGACGAGGACTACTGAAAACACCCTTTCCGGGGGGTATCAGAGTCATCGACTGAGTTGAGCATTTTTTACTTTCCTGTGCTAAAATACTGATATTCCGAAGGATCAGTTTGGGTTTGAAATTTTCTTGGCCGGACTACTTGCCAAGGTGGATCTTAGCTGTTAGAATATCGGAGCACTTTACCAAGTCAATAGCAGAAAAAAACAACATAATCGTTTGAGATGTGGCAGAGAGTGACGTTTAAACATTAATTCTTTTTTTGAGAATTTGATCCTGGTTCAGGATGAACGCTGGAAGTGTACCTTAAGCATGCAAGTCGAGCGGTGAATCTCGAGCTCGCAAGAGTTCGAGAGGAGCAGCGGCAGACGGGTGAGAAAAGACAGGAATCTACCCTTTTGTGGGGAATAGCCCGCCGAAAGGCGGGGTAATACCGCATAAGTTCGTAAGAAGAAAGGCCTTAACCGGCCGCAGATGGATGAGCCTGTTCGCTATCAGCTAGTTGGTAGGGTAAAAGCCTACCAAGGCTACGACGGCTAGGGGGTGTGAGAGCATGACCCCCCACAAGGTAACTGAGATACGGTGCCTACACCTACGGGTGGCAGCAACTGGGAATTTTGCACAATGGACGAAAGTCTGATGCAGTGACACTTCGTGTGGGATGAAGGCCCTCGGGTCGTAAACCACTGTGATAGGAGAAAACTTAAGATGGTACCCTATTAGAAAGCACCTGCTAACCACGTGCCAGAAGCCTCGGTAATACGTGGGGTGCAAGCGTTATCCGGATTTATTGGGCGTAAAGAGTATCGTAGGCGGTTTGTTAAGTATCGGGTTAAAGCCTGGGGCTCAACTCCAGAGATGCTCGATAAACTGGCAGACTAGCGGTTGTTCGGAGATGTCGGAATTCTTGGTGGAGGAGTGAAATCCGTTGATATCAAGAAGAACACCAAAAGCGAAGGCAGGCATCTAGGATATACCGGACGCTGATGAACGAAAGCTAGGGGAGCGAAAGGGATTAGAGACCCCTGTAGTCCTAGCCGTAAACTATGAACACTAGCTATTTCCCGTAAGGGGAGTGGCGTAAGCTAACGCGTTAAGTGTTCCGCCTGGGGAGTGGAAACGCACAATCAGCGTGCCATGTGGTTTAATTGGATACGAAACCTTGAACCTTACCTGGGTTTGACATGTACCTGCAAATCTCTGGAAACAGAGACGCCTTCGAGGGTGGTACACAGCTGCTGCATGGTTGTCGTCAGTTCGTGTCGTGAGGCGTCTATTTAAGTATAGTAACGAACGCAACCCCTGTGCTATGTTAAATATCCATAGCAGACTGCCACGGTTTTTTCCGTGGAGGAAGGAGGGGATGACGTCAAATCATCATGGCGCTTATATCCAGGGCTACACACATGGCGTAATGGATGAGACAACGGGGTGCGAAGCCGCGAGGCGGAGCAAATCCTAATAAACTCATCCTCAGTTCGGATCGCAGGCTGCAATTCGCCTGCGTGAAGGGGAGTTGATAGTAATCGCAGATCAGCAACACTGCGGTGAATACGTTCTCGTTTCTTGTACACACTGCCCGTCAAGTCAACAAAGTCAGTAGTGCCCGAAGTAGGTACCCATAACCGCAAGGATTGGGCCTCCTAAGGTAAGACTGGCGATGGGGGCTAAGTCGTAAACTTATTGCGACCATAGAGAGTAATTTCTATGAAAAATCTCGCTGTATCGGTGAAGCCTAAACATTCGGTATACTTTCGGGTATACTGGAGATATGGTAATACCGAGGGAACCTGTTTCTGAGACATCAGAGATAGGACTCCGTAGAGACTACACGCGAGCGCCGCAAATATCGAAAGCTTATATAGTTGGTATCCTTCATGATGCTACCAAAAGAAAGACTACTTTCAGGGTTTCACAAAAATCCTCTAAGTTTGTCGAAATGGTGGCTAATGGAATTAGAAGTTTGGGCGGAAACGCCTGGACTTATAAAGAAGGAAGTAATCGAAGTGTATATATCGTTGAATTTTCAAAATCTTTTCTAAAAGAATTTGAGATTGTTTCCGAAAGGGACAAAATTGATTATATTCGAGGTTATTTTGATGCCGATGGAGGGGTGGCAAAGAGCAGCAAAGTTAGATTTTATATCTACTTTGCCCAGAAGGATTATTCTGATCTCGAACAAGTAAGAAATTATTTGAAAGAGATTCGCATAGATTGTGGAGTAATCCATAATCCAAGCAAAAGGATTGATCCGTATTATTGGAGATTTTTTGTAAAAGCAAAATCTTATGTAGATTTTGTACAGAAAATTGGTTCTTTGCATCCGGAAAAAGCAAAATATTTGTGGATGAAGATATAGTCCATGCCACTAGAAATACGTGGAATTTCATGAACAAGGTATCCGTACTGGAAGGTGCGGATGGATCACCTCCTTTCTAGGAGCGTAGGGCACACGAGCCCGAAACATCACGCCACACTATTGGTCAATGAGTGTCTAAATTTAAAATTGACCTAGACTCGCTGTCACATCTGAGACGATTAGCTTCTGCTTTGCTTGAAAAGTAACAAAGATTCCGCTTTATAGGCGGTTTTTTTGTTTTTTGGTAGAATACATCGACAATCACGCACATTCAAAGGAGAGCGAGATGATTGAATTTAGGGAAGGCAAGATAGTCACAGACCTGGAGTGGCTTCATTTCCTGGAGGCTTTTTGGCTACATTGGGCTGGTTACAGTGAGTCTGATCTTGACGCCCTCTGGGGGTCGTATGACGATGAAGAGATAACCCAAGAGGTACTTGAAACAGATGGGATTATGATTGTCGAGAACGCCTACTTTGTTGAGCCTGAGGCAATCATTTTGGTCCAGTTGGGTGAGTGGACTTGGACAATAAAAGGTTTGAGCGATTGGGAAATAGAGGCTGTAGTTGATAAGATTTCAATAAGCCTTAGTGAAAATGAATATGAGTAGTAGATATTGATATACAAAGCGCTCTTTAGGGGGCGCTTTTTTCTTTTTGTTGACTTAGCCACTTACCAAAACCTCCATTTTCTTCCGGAGATAGGGAAAAGGGAGCACCCTTATGAGCTTCTAATGGAGAATCTATTGAGGCGAATACCGTCAGGAGGTTATCATTTTCAGTTTGGGCAACGTAGACAAGCTTAAAATTCGAGAGCAGGGTAGTCAATTTTTTCTCGCTTCGAGGATGGACGTTCACATTGAAGCTGATCTTGTTCCGGAGACGGCTTAAGCCGGGAATGGTGGGTGTGTCTACTGTTAGCATAAGTAGGCCGTTGGGGTCAAGGTGACCGGGAAGTGTTTGGTTCATGTGCGACAGCTGACTGTCAGTCATGAAATCGGTGGTGTAGTCGCAAATCAGAAGGGATAGGGGCGGAGTAATCTCGGGAAGGTCTTCTAAGTTGGCTTGCATGGCGACGTAGCCGTCTTGAGATAGTCCTTGAAGAGCCTGCTCATTTTGGTCAAGGATGATGGGGAAAATGAGATGATCCAGGCTATCTTCACAAAGGGTGATGAAGTGTTCCGGTCTGGTGACCTTGGGGTGAATGCCACCCAGGGCGACAAAAAGTGGTTCGTCGGGAGCTTTACCTTTGGAGACATATTCCGCAAGCTGTTCCAGGATATAGGCATAATAGGGTGACTGTTCCTTGAGAGAGCGGATATTTTCCTCTGAGTAATATCTATTCCATTCCATAACTATATTATATCTTATAATGTCAAGTAATTGGATATATCTTTATGATTGACCTTGGCTTGTGAAATTATTGAGCCTGAGTTAAAATATACGAGTAGTTTTTGGGCGATTAGCTCATCTGGTTAGAGCGCGGTCCTGATAAGACCGAGGTGCTTGGTTCGACCCCAAGATCGCCCACTTCATAACCTGTTCCCCAAAAAACTAAACCCGGAGGTGTTTGATGAAGCTGAGTGTGGTTCAGACTACGGAAGTTGATGGAGAGGTAATCGAGAACATTAAGTTAGAAGTTACTTTGGATCCTGGAGAATCTTATCCTGTGGGCAATGCAGCGATAGTTGCTTGTCATGACGGTGTGCTATTTAGCCACTATGGGGAAAAAGAGCTACTGATCCAAGTGGCCGATGGAAGGCATGAGCCCATGGTGACTCTTAATGGAGAGTCATTGAAATCCCCTATGAGGCAACAATTTCGATTCGGACAAATCGTTGTGCTTGTCATCCCCAGAAGGGGAAAAAATGAAATTGTGAGACAAGTAATAAGTCGAATTCCCTAACCCACCAAACCGGTGGGTTTTTTGTTATATTGGAGGTAATGATACTGCCCAGCATGGAATTTTATTACAATTCCAGGAGTGAGGAGTTAGATGTTATATTGCCGGGAAGTTCTGGGGGAATAGATTCCGATTTTATCCAAATATTGTTTGAAGCGGCGAAAAGGACTGGGAGAAGCGTGGTGGCATTTGATTATCCATTTCATGAGCGGCTAGAAAAGAAAGGATTCGGTGAAAAAGTGGGTGAGGAGGTGCGAGCGTTGAATAGTGTTTTAGAGTTTTGTAGAGCAGGTGGGTATAAAAAGGTAAGATTATTGGGGAAGTCTTTGGGTGGGGTGGTAGCCGGTAAATTCTTATCCAGCTTGTCAGCAGGGGAGCAGAGGAAGTTTGAGTTGGTGATTTTGGGTTATGACCTCGGTTGGATAAAGGTAGGTGACCTTAAAGAAAAAATTGTCATTATTCAGGGTAGTGAGGATCCGTTCGGTGGAATTAAGTTGGTAAAAAGGGACTTGGAAGGAGCATCTTCAACCGCTATCGAATATCATGAAATTAGGGGGGCGGACCATGGATTTAGAGATCCGAAGACAGGGAAGCCTAAATATATGGATAAGGTGCTGGCCTTGATCAAGTGATATATTAAATTAAATGTCGGTAAAAAGATGGGGAATTAGCAAGTTTTTCTTTGTTTTTCTTTTGGCCTTTGTGACGACATGGTTGACGATGAGTATGTTTGCTGTCAGAGCAGCAGATTTTAAAGTGACTCAGGTCATAGATGGAGATACTGTGGCAATGAGTAGTGGTGAAAAGGTAAGGCTTTTGGGGATTGATGCAGCTGACAATGGGATTGAGGGATCAGAGAAGGCAAAGATTATATTGGAGAAACTGGTGGGTAGAAGGAGAGTGTGGGTTGAGGGAGACAGATATGGGAAAGATCTTTATGGAAGACGTTTGGCTTGGTTGTGGGTAGGGTGTGAGAGCGAGCCTGAATTTAAGCCCGATAAATATATGGAAAATTTGGGAAGAATAAATAATCCTTGGGTTGAGGGAAATCCGATGGGTTGCATGCGGGGGGTGTTGGTCAATGAGCAATTACTGAAGATGGGACTGGTAAAGACATACTTTGTCGAAGGTGATGGGGAGCTTAAATACGCCGAACGATTGAGGCAGGTGGAGGTGGTCGAATAGGTTGGTTGAAATAATATGGGGTGTTTTCTGTTAAAATATCAGCTGTGAATAAAGGGTTTTGGAAAAAATTATCATTTCCGATTGTAGGAATGTCGCCGATGGATGGGGTGACAGATGCGGCATGCCGTTTTATTGCCAAAAAATACGGTATGGCCGATGTGACATACACCGAGTTCGTAAGTGCCGAGGGTTTGTGGAGGATAAAACAGCGAGGTGAGATGACTCACAAGATCTGGAATGATCTTAAATATAGTGAATCCGAGAGACCTGTAGTAGCCCAACTTTTTGGCAGTGATCCGGATTCTTTTTATAAGGCGGCCAAAATTATTGTGGAGATGGGTTTTGACGGTATCGACATCAACATGGGCTGTCCTTCCCCAGGACTGGAAAAGAGGGAGGGTGGGGCCGGACTAATGAGGAATAAAGACAGGGCGAGAGCGGTGATCGAAGCTACGAGAAAAGGGATTATGGATTCGGGTAGTGAAATTCCCGTAAGTGTGAAGACGAGGGTGGGGAGCAGCGAACCGGACCCTGATTGGTGGAATTTCCTGTCCAGCATGAAACTACCGGCTGTGGCGATGCACGGAAGAACTTTTAAGCAGTTGTACTCCGGTGAGGCAGATTGGGAATCGTTGTCAGAAGCCGCAAAGGTAATCAGAAAAAGTGGTGCGCTTTTCTTGGCTAATGGGGATGTTAAAAAACTGTATAAGAAAGAAGATGCAGTTTGGGTGGAGCTGGCCGGTGGGAAAACTCGGAAGCTAGATGAATTTGACGGGGCGTTAATTGGCAGACAGTCGTTGGGAAATCCTTGGGTGTTAAAGAAGGAAATATATGAGCCCACGAGAGAAGAAAAATTTAAGGTGGCAATTGAGCATGCCAAGAAGCATGAAGAATTATTCCCCAATAATTTTTTGTCCGTTCGTAAACATTTGGCCAGTTATGTAAAAGGATTACCCGATGCAACCGAGTTAAGAAAAAAAGTGGTCATGGCTGAAAACTCAATGGATGTTGAAGAGTCATTTTCCGATGGCTAAAAAGTAATATTTTTCAGGATTGTGCTTTTGGTATATCTTAGGGTAGGATAAGGACATGGCAGAGAAAAAGAAGCTATTTAGGATAGTAGATCAGCAACCGAAAATGGTCTCCTCAGAGAATAGCCAGCAAATGATACTGGATGCCATTGCCCTTCTGCAGCAAGTTGAGAGAAATTACATTGGCCGTGACAGCGTAACGGTGGCTTTGCGCCACAATGACCCGATTATGGTCATTTGCGGAAGCGACTTACACGCAGGAAGTATTACCTCCGATTACCAATCGATATCCGAGTTGAGAGACTATGCCCTGACCCATGAGAATGTGGGGATCGTGCTATTGGGAGACGAAGTTGAGGGACTGAAGGAGGCTTACATGAATACCAACACAGCCAGAACGCCAATTGATTTTCATCAACAGTTGGATTTTATGAGAGGTTATTTCCTCGAGCCATTGGCGGAGCAGGGGAAAATATTGGCGATGGTATCGGGGTACTGGGGTCATCCAGGATGGGCAGAAGATGCAACGACAATCAACACTTGGAGATTGATGACGGATGGTTTAGACATTCCCCTTTTAAGGAATGGAGGGGAGTTGAATGTTAAATTCGCTAATGGACAAACTCAGACCCAAGTAATTTGGCACAATCCTCCAGGAAAGAGCAGGTTTGATCCTGTGTCCGGATTGAGAGATGCTGCTTTCCCGGTAAGTGAGTCAAAGAGAGCCGATGGATACTTGGCAGGTCATCTTCACAGAATGGGAGTCGCTAAGGAAATCTATGCCGGGGCTAAGGCAGCCGTCTACTATATTGCATCTGGTACAACTAAGGGCTCATCTGCGTCCGTACCTCCAGACAGATTTGGAGTGAAGTTAGGATTACCACTTGCAGATCCACTAGGTCAGGGAGTGATTCTAGAGCCAAAACGCAAGAGACGTGGTGCGGGCAAGAACTATCCTTTCTCTTCATTCCAACAAGGTCAACAGGCATTCGATGCTTTGAGGTTGCTGGATAGAGCAGAGAATCAGGGGATTACAGAAGAGCTGCTTAGTACTATCAAAGATCAGGTAGAAGCAAAACCGGAAATCTCACTTTTGGCCGGTTCCAGTAGAACGAGTGGGGGAGAATACACGGAATCAAAGCCCGCAGAAACGTTGAAGGTGGGTGGGGAAGTAGTGCAAAACCCATATTCCAAAATGAAGATGAAAGCCCCCTACGATTCACTAACTTACGATGTGCGAACAAGACTGCCTCTGGCCCTCCATCTTATAAGTAATGCCCGTCTGGGTAGTAGTTCAGAGGGTTATGACGAGCTTTTGAATTATCAGGCAGAATTGATCGCAAACAACCCGCATTCTTTAGTGGTGTATCTGCGAAACATGATCGATAAAGATGCGGGAAATGTAGGAGAGAGAATAGACGTTCTGGACAGATTCGTCGAAATGATCAATGGTACCAAGGAGCAGACGCTGGCCATCATGATGTGCGAGTCATTACGCCAAGGATCTTGGAAGAGATCTGTCGGAAAGAGCCTTGAACAGGCGCCTCTGGCACCAGGGTCTTACCTGGCTAACGAGACACAAGTGCCGTTGATACATCACCTGTCACTAATCAAGTTGGCCGTTGGTCCGGCTGTGCGAGTTAAAGAGAAACCGCTATATGTGGGCGCCTTTGCAGACAAATTATTGAGACACGGATCATTTTCCAGACCGACATATGGATTGCGACGGATGTATGACCTTTACGCTCAGGAAAAACCAGGATTTGTAGCCGGAGGACATATGCCTCATGCAGGGGCCATGACTTTCTTTGACGGACTCAACCCGATAACAGATCATCCGATGCTAGTGGCACCTGGATGGTTTGCCAAGTATGTTGACACTATGGGTAAGGGAAATGTAATGCAGGGAGCAGAACCCGGTCAGGCAATAATTTTCATGCCCGGAAGTTCCCAGTCCGATTATCTGGCTTTCCCCACAGTAAACAAAGAAGAGACTGCTTTTATGCATGATGCTCTTACTTTGCTTAAAGGTTTGGAAATATTGGGATTGACGGATCAGGTTCTTAAGAAGACCAAGTAGGGAAATAGATGTGTCGGTAATCTTACAGTGTGTGTTATATTGGGATTATGATAAAACTGCTGATCGTTGAGGATGATGTTTTGTTGAACGAAGCTTATAAAAAAAAGTTTGAGGGAGTTTACGAGTTGAGATTCGAGACCGACGGAGAGTCCGGTTTAAAGGCAGCATTAAATTGGCAAGCGGATATTATTCTGCTGGACATTTTCCTTCCCGGAAGACTTAATGGGTTGGACGTTCTTCAGGCTATAAGAAAAGAAAATATGTTAGCTAAGGTGCCCGTCTTCGTAGTAACCAATTTGCCTGACGCAATTGATAAGGTTATGCAATTGGGGGCGACAAAATGTTGCATGAAAACGGACGTTGATTTGAATAGTGTGGCTGAGGATATCGAAGAATTGCTGGCAAAGGCTTCATAGAAAGCCAGTAGTAAATGTTACAATGAATTTGTGCCAAGAGACGTTCAAATAGAAAGTGAAAGGGCCAGAATAAGTAGGGCTATTTGGGGTGTGTTTACAACGATGGTTATCATGGTCGCTACTTTTTTGGTATGGAGATACGTAAGTCTAACTATCGAGGGACTAAGAAATGAATCTTATGAGAATGAGATTACGTTCATAACTGATGAAGTGCAATCGAGGGTGAATTTCATGGTAGATACTCTATACAATCTCCGAGGAATGATAACGGTTGGGGATGTCGACTCAGAGAAGTGGAGGAATTATTTTTTGTCGACAGCTATTGAGGATAGATATCCGGATTATTTTTCATTTGCATATGTCGATATTGTGGATAAGAATGAGGCTGCAGCTTATGAAAACCGCATAAGGACAGCTGAGAAAAATAATCCTTCATATAAATCTTTTTTTGTTTTCCCCAAAACTGATAATGCACAAACTTATCCTATACGCTTGTTGCATACTTTCGATCAGGACATCTCTTTATTGTTGGGGTATGATGTCGGATCTTCGCCTGCAGTATCCGGGGCAGTAGTGGAGTCAGTCCGGACTAGCGGACCAGTGATGTCGGGACTGACCTACCTCAAACTGGTGATCCCTTCAAGTGACAAGACAGGCTATGTAGTTGCTATGCCTATATATTCAGACGTTAGTGCAATGGAGCTTTCGATCGATCAGAGAAATAGGTTGTTGACTAACTTTGTTGGTGTGTGGATAGATAGCGAAAGACTCTTTGGAGATTTATCAACTGTTATCGAGGATGAAAATCCTGCCTTGGCTTATGATGTTTACGACGGAAGTGTTTTAATTTCAAAGGGTATTGAAGGGAATCAGAATAACTTGTATGAGCGGGAGGTAACTTTGTTGAATAAGAATTTTAGGATGGTTTTTTCAGGGAAAAGCGATTACAAACTAACCTTTTTCCAAGAGAATTTGCCGATGTTTACTTTAGCGACTGGTTTGGTCGTAATATTGATGTGGTACGGAACACTTATTTCAATATTAACCGCCAGAAAGCGAGCAGAAGAGCTAGCAAATACGGCAACCAAGGATTTGAAAAAGTTCAAGATGGCGGTCGACGGTGTGTCCGATCATGTAATCATCACCGACTCGGATGGGACGATCATTTATGCAAATAAGGGAGCGGAGAGAATCACAGGATATTCGGTTAAGGAGATGCTTGGCAAGAGACCTTCGTTGTGGGGTGGGCAGATGCCCGAAGGTTTTTATGAGAAAATGTGGAAAACAATAAAGGTACAAAAGAAACCGTTCAGTGGTCAGCTGACAAATAAACGGAAAAGCGGTGACGTTTATGAGGCCGAGATCAATATATCTCCAATTCTGAACGAAAAAGGCGATCTGATCTATTTTATTGGAATAGAAAGAGATATTACTAGAACTAAGGCGTTGGATAGGATGAAGACGGAGTTTATTTCATTGGCAAGTCACCAGTTAAGAACTCCTCTATCTGCCGTGAAATGGTTCGGACGAATGCTTTTAGCGGGCGACGCAGGCAAACTGACAAAGTTACAAGAGGAGTATATAGATAAGATAAATTCCAGCAACGAGAGAGAAATAAGACTGGTAAATTCCCTATTAAATATCAGCCGTATCGAATCGGGACGGATAAGCATCGTCCCCAAGCCGACAGATATGAAGGAGTTGGTGGAAAATGTGGTTACCGACACGGGGATTAGTGAGGATAAGAAAACCAGCGAAATAAAGGTGGATATCGAAGAAGACTTGCCGCTTCTTAATATCGACCCAGATCTGATCAGACATGTTTATATGAATCTGGTTACAAACGCAGTCAGGTACTCCGGGAAACGAGGCAAGGTCAATGTGCAAGTTAAAACTAAGGGAAGATATCTGTTCTCTGTTATAGAAGATTCCGGAATAGGGATTCCCACCTCTGAACAAGGGAGGATATTTGATAGATTTTTCAGAGCAGCCAATGCAATGAAGAGGGAGACTGAAGGTACGGGGTTGGGGTTATACCTGGCCAAGACTATTGTGGAGTCTTCAGGGGGAAAGATCTGGTTTAAGAGTAAGGAAAATGTTGGAACTACTTTTTACTTTACATTACCACTCTCGGGGATGAAGGCCAAAAAAGGTGAAGTGACCCTTGCAAAATAAATTAAGCTATATTTAAACTATGAAAACTTTAATAGTCGAAGACGATTCGTTTTTGTTAAGTGCCTACAGACTGAAGTTAGAGGGATTGGGGTACGAGATTAAGGAAGCTCTTGATGGGGCAGAAGCACTGAAGATACTTGAATGGTGGACTCCCGAGTTGGTGATCTTAGATTTAATGCTGCCGAAAATGGACGGCTTTGATTTTTTGACAAAGATGAAGGCAGACGATCGATGGAAAAATGTTCCGGTACTGGTCGCATCCAATTTAGGGCAAAGAGAAGATATTGACCGAGCTATGGCTTTGGGTGCTGCGGGGTATGTGGTGAAGAGTGATTTGTCACTTGAAGATCTAGTGACCAAGATCAATGCTTTACTGCCTAAGAAATAATCTTCATGCCAGACAACGCCTCTCTCTTTAGTTCACTTTCAAAAATGAAAGTAATCGATAAAAAGCTTTTGGATGAGGCGTGGATGGAGACAAAAGAATCCGGTAGGAGCTTTAATGATGTTTTACTGGGGAGAGATTTAATAACGGATGAAAATTTAGGGAAGCTGACTGCGGATCTTTTAAAAGTTCCGTTCGTCAGACTGAGCAGTTTGACAATAGATAAAGATGTTCTGAATAGCATTTCCGAGGAGATGTCCAAAAACAAGAAGGTAATCGTCTTTAAGGTTGATACTTCGACACACGTGGCGATGATAGACCCTGAGGATTTGGCGACCATAAACCTGATCAAGAAGAAGGTCGGAGACAAGGTAAGGGTGTATTACGCCACAGAAAGAGATGTCAAAGCAGCGCTTTTGAATTATCTCACGGAGGTGAGCAAGGCTTTTGATCTGGAGATCCATAAGGAAGGAGTGAGGGCTGAGCACATAGTCAATACAATTTTGGTCTATGCATATCAGGCAAGGGCGAGTGAGGTACACATTGAGCCAATGGCTGACCACCTGTCGGTAAAGTATAAAGTGGATGGGGAGTTGAAGGAAATTGTCAGATTGCCTCATGGATGGAGGGAAATGTTGGTAGAAGAGGTAAGGAGTATGGCACCTACGGGAATTATGGATTTTGATATTCACGGTATTGAGATAGTTAGAATCGCAGTCTCAGGCGCAAGATTTCCTAGTGGTGAAAAGTTGGTGATGAAATTATTGACTGAGGTAACGAAAAATTTGGGTCTTGTGGACTTGGGAATCGACGAGGACGATCTTAAAAAGATCAGAGAGTCAATGGACGAACCCTACGGAATGGTGTGGATCTCCGGGCCTGAGGGATCCGGAAGAACGACCACTGCCTATGCCCTTTGCAGGTGGTTGAGTGCGAAAAATAAGAAGGTGGTGAGTATTGAAGATCCAATAGAAATGCCAATTGCGGGCATAGATCAAATTCAAGTAAATCCGTTGACGACTCCGAGCATCGAAGTCGGATTACAGTTGGCGCTTGAGCAAGAATCAGACGTGATAATGGTAGGAGAGGTAAAAGATTTGAGTGTAGCCAATTTGGCGCTTAAGGCAGCAACTGGAGGAAGGAGAATGATAACAACTTTGGGTGATAGTGACACAGGTAAAACGCTGAATAGATTGTTTGAGATGGGGTGTGAGCCTTTTTCGGTCGCCTCCTCAACAGATATGGTCGTGTCACAGCGTTTGGTAAAAAAGATATGTCCAAGTTGTAGAGCCAGCAAGTTGGGAGATGTAGCGATTTTTTTAAATTCATTGCCTGAAGAGCTGGGAGAGAAACTTTCAGGAAAAACAAAGATAAGGGTGTATTACGGCAAGGGATGCGATGTATGTAAGAAAACCGGTTTTCTGGGTAGAGTAGGAATTTTTGAAATAATGCTATTGAGTGAGAAGCTTAGAAACATGATCAATATAAAAAGTGACGGTGAGTCGATTCGGAAAGAGGCGGTGTCACTTGGGATGAAAACTTTGGCTGTTGACGGTTGGGAGAAAGTGAGAACCGGTCAAACCACAGTGGAAGAGTTGTCAAGAATGTTTAAAGATTAGATGCGAAAAATGCGCTGGTTAATCGGATTAGTTGGTAGTGTTGTTGCCTGGAAGGCACAAATTCATGGCATGCTTCGACCTCTGGAACTAATCAAAGGAATCCGGAATCAAATCGGAGAATGGTGGTGAGCATTGTAGAGGTGTGGTTAAATTAACTTACTCATGTCGATTTGTTATATTAACGGAAATGAGGTTTGGTTTAACGGGAGAGCTTTTGGATGGAGCAAAAATACATTGAAAGATGTTTTTAGGGCAGCAAAAAAAGATCAGGATGTAAGTGAAATAAGTATCGCTTTGGGTAGTGAGGTCAGTTATGTCGTAGCGGTGAGAACACCAGTGGGTGAATCGATTGATAGAAGAAAGGTTTTGAAGATTGCCGCCGCAAACCTGCCCTTTGTACCTGTGGATGAGGGCTTCGACTGGCAAAAAATTTCTTTTGGGGAGGGAGACGACTGGATGCAAATAGCCGCCATAGAACCAGATTTTCTTAAATTATTGACGGAGTCCGCCAAAACAGCGGGAATAAAGATCTTGAGTGCAGTTCCCGCGGCGGTAGTATTAGCCGGAATTTCCGAGGATAAAGAGGCACCAGTACTGATCAAGTGGCAGGGTAAGGAGAAGGTGTCGGTGCTGGCAGTCCGAGGGTTAGTAGATTTCGTGGGGACGGAACCGGACGAGAAAATCAATGCCTATGCAAGGCATAGATGGAACTTAGCAGTAAATCCGGAGCAGATAGTATTAAGCGATGATGGATTTGATTTCGGGAAAGAGTTTGAGGCCTTAAGCAATAAAGGGGAAGATTCTGAGGTCATGGAAATAGAGGTTGAAAAAGAAGTTGTGGCAAAGCGTGGACTGGTTCGTTTGATCAGCAAGGAGCAAAGACGAGAGGGTGTGACTGTTGAAACCCAAACAGAACCGGTGTGGAGAAGTTGGATTAGAACATTCGCGCCAATTGCAATTGTAATAATCTTTTTGGGGACTCTGGGTATTTATGCTTATCAGCGAGCTTTGGGACCTATGGTAGTCGAACAGTCGGTCGTGGAAGAAGTGGCACCCAGCGTAACACCCGTTGAAGCAAGAGAGTCGGCTTTGGCCGAGATACATACTTATGCCTTACTCGTGTTGAATGGAAGCGGTGTGACGGGTGAAGCAGCAAGAGTTAGAGACGATTTGATCTCGCTTGGTTTTAGTGAGGTTGAAATTGGTAATGCCCCGGCAATCTCCCGGACAACGATCGCGTACAAGCCAGATGTCCCCGGAGAAATATTGTCCAGAATAGTAGAAAGTTTATCCGAATTCGAGATCGGGAATTTATTCGCACTGACAAGCGAGAAAACTTATGACGTGGAAATTGTGATTGGAAGTGTCAGGAAAGAGTAGTAACATTAGACATGCTTGAGCGCAAAGTAAGGCGGGCAGTAATCACCGCCGCAGGGTTCGGAACCCGATTTTTACCAGCGACCAAAAACCTCCCCAAGGAGATGCTGCCTATTTTGGACACACCGATAATCCACTATGTAGCGGCCGAGTGTGTTGAGGCGGGGATTGAGGAGATTATTGTAGTAATCCGTCCGGGAAACGAGGCGGTGATGAATTATTTCACTCCAAGCAAGCAGCTGGAATCCTATTTAATTGAAGCTGGTAAGGAAAAACATCTACAAACATATTATGAAGTGGCAGATAGGGCCCATTTTGTATTTGTCCATCAGAATCCCCGTTTCCCTTATGGTAACGGGAGCCCGATATTATCCGTCAAGCATTTAATTGACGATGAACCTTTTGTAGTTTGTTGGGGAGACGATCTGGTGTTGAATCCCGGTGGACCGGGAGGAGTAAAGCAGGTGGTCGATTATTATGTTGAGAGAGGGGGGGCGTATGGGGTGCTAGCAACGACCAAAGTCCCCAGAGAAGAGGTGGTGAGGTATGGAATGGTAGATCTGATGAACGGCGGAGAGGAGGGGCAGATCAAGCGGATTGTAGAGAAGCCGAAAATTGAGGATGTGACGTCAGAGTTGGTTGAGTTTGGAAGAATGGTTTTATCGCAGGAGATCTTTGAATATTTAAACGAAACAAATACCGGTAAGGATGGAGAGCTATGGTTAATGGACTCAATTCATCAGTTGCTTTCCAAGAGGCCGCTGTACGCTAAAACAATACAAGGAGAGTTTTTGACAACAGGAGACCCTTTGAGATTTTTAAAAGCCAGTGTCAAGTTTGCCATGCAGAGGGATGATTTGGCGAGTGACTTCAAGGAATTTTTGAAGGAGGAGATAAAATAAGACAGGAAGATATGGTGTTATTGATGAGAAGACAAACCGGCCGACAGTGGTTGGCACGAAGGAGTTTTTGTGTAACAATAATCCCTTGTGAGAAAAAGGAATAAGACAGATGAGTTGGCAATTCAGAAAGCCTCTTATGGTGTAGATGGCCTGAAGAAATGGGTTATAGATCTATTTTATGGCCGTGCATCGCAAAATTATAGATTGCCGGACGAGATCTTTGAGTTGTGGTTGGCTGAGGTAATCGGTGCATATGAAAAGGCAAAAAACCATGGGGACAGGCAAAGAATAATGCATAAAATATTGCATACAAGAGAGGTGGTTGAGGCAGGAATGGACATTATGGAGGGAGAGAAGGAGTTTGATTGGGATAGATATCAAGTAGTGTCGGTGTGTCTGCTTCATGATCTGGCAAGATTTAGACAAGCACTCCTGGGTGCGTTTTCTGACGAGAAGACTAACTTTAATCACGCAGAGGAAGGAGCAAAAATGATTGAGAAGACAGAGTGGGCTCCGCTGAGATATTTGGGCCTTGATCAGAGGGTGATCGCCGAGGCAGTGAGGCACCACAGTAGGATGAAATACTTGGGAGACGATCCTTACGTAAAATTAACCAGGGATGCAGATAAATTGGCGCTATTAAGATATATGCCTTACTTAATTAAAGAGGACGCATATCCAAAAGGAGGAGTATCTTCAAAGGTATTGACTGACTTCAAGAAGGGTTTGATGGTGAAAAATGACGACAGAATAACCAGAGCGGACATATATGTATCCTGGGCGTGCTGGGAGAGCGATCTTTTCTATAGAGAAACTAAAGACAGATATGTGAATGAGGGAATTAAAACCTGGATATATGAGGCTTTAAAGGAGATG
>Ga0075857_128_pt1 | contig 20675 bp, 31 predicted proteins | sample RifGroF2_FD_67959 | JGI IMG/M metagenome (GOLD analysis project Ga0075857, IMG submission 67959) | Microgenomates (Collierbacteria) bacterium GW2011_GWF2_44_15
ATTTATATCTCCCTCTATCCTTCCATATTTATCCAAATACCAGTTCCCGAAACGGTACTCGCCAATTACGATCTCTCCCGTATCGGCGATCAATGTGCTCTTCTCTATTTTTCCCTCTGCTAAAGCTGCCAAAGCCGGCACTAATTTGTAAACAGACCCGGGAGCGAACTCTCCCGAGACCGCCCGATTGAATAAAGGTTTCTTTTCTTCGTCCCCAATAAGGTCCGCAACGTCCTTGAACTCTCCTCCATAATCGGACCTCTTCCCTCCGGCAATAAATAGATTAGGATCGTATGACGGTAAACTTACCAAGGCCAAAACCTCCCCATTTACTCTGGCTGCCACTGCTACACCACTTTTCCCACTGCTTTCCAAGGCAGTCTTAAGTGCCACGAATAGTTCCTTCTGTAACTCAAGATCTATATTCGTTGATATATTCTCCCCACTTACAGACTCCACCCTGATGATCTCTTTGCTTACATCTCCCCCAGCGGATTCCTCCACCACTACTTCTCCCGGAGTCCCCCTCAATTTTCCGTCGTAAGCTTTTTCCAGACCTGCCTTACCCACTCCGATCTCCACCAAACAATCTTCATGGCAATTGTCTAGATCTCCTTCGCTCATTGATCCAACATACCCGGTTATTGCCGCCGCCATTTCTCCTGCAGGATAGAAACGTACTACTTGTCTATCGTTCTCAATGTTCATCACCAAAGGTTTGCCTGTCCTATCACTGATCACTCCTCTAACAGGGACCAGCACTTCAGTCCTGACAATATTCTTCTCTGCCAATTCCTTAAAATAACCTCCCATCACTATCGTCAAAAAAAGTGACCTTGATAAACCGAACGCCAAAATAATCGCTACTAGCCCCTTAAGCAAGATTAGGCTTCCCCACTCTCTATTCATTTGTAATGCACCTTAATTGAATCTCCCCGACCTTCCCAGCTGAACACTAGTATCGCAGCCACCAAAACTCCCACCATCTCGACCAAACCCCAAGACAATCCAAAAATTTTATCCATCAATCCATTAGCTGCAAGAGAGATCAACACCAACCACATCTCGGAACCTCTCTTGGTTCTCAATGAAAAGGATGACAGACCTAATACAACCACAATAAACAAGCTCGGCAGGCCGACAGATATAGCTCCGAAGATGGCTACCAGTATACCCACGATCAAGCCCAGCCAGAAAATTCCGTCCCAGTCGGAAAGCATCAATAATATTGGCCAGTATATCCCCCAACCAAGAATTCCTTCCCCCAAGATCACTGCCACCCCGAGGGCCAGGATTGCTTTTATGGTATTCTTGTCTTGGTTCATGATTAGAGTCAATAAGTTAATACTACCGCTTCTCGTCTCCATCCTACTATCTACTGTCGGAACTCTCAAGATTGGCCGGGATGTCAATGCTCTTTTTGGGGTCGTTTTTTCTCCCATAACTACCCCCACTGCCATGGCCAGAAGTACTCTGACTGGTAGTTTGGAATTTCTCGAAGATCTTCCTCGGATGAGTCTGGAAAATCAGGAGCTAAAAAAAGAATACTCCGCTCTCTTAAGTGAAAATCAAAATTTGAAAGACGCTATCACCGATCAGGAAACCCTCAAGAACTCATCCAAGATCTTTACTTCTACTATTCCCATCCGAGTCATCAGCATCGGAAAGACAGTCACCGCTACCACCAGTTTCAGTACCGAGTCGATCAAAAGAGGCCAGCCTGTAGTTTCCGGAACCATTCTTTTGGGATTCGTCGATCGTGTTTCCGATCCCATTATTCACATCATACCCTTAGACTCGGAAAGTCTCTCCCGTTTCCCGGTAAAGACCGGCATGGGTCAGTCCGGCATCTATCTCTTTGAAAGCAGGACTCCTCAAATAGCCGACTTACCCAGTGAAAATCCGGTCAACCTGAACGACTCGATTCTCACTCTCCCGACTGAGTTGATTCCTGCCAATCTTGTCCTCGGTAGAACCACCAAAATTATCTCCGCCCCCCAGTCCCCTCTACAAAAAGCCGAGATCAAACTGGACTCAAAGCTGACTTCCAAAACTCCGGACCCAGTCATCGTCACCCAACCATAAAACCCCGATTAAGTGAGTGTGATTCAAACGTAATGTGTTGTCAATGAAAAGGCCACCCTTAAGGTGGCCAAAAAAACTAAAGCAATCCGATGAAGGAAACGTATAAGACCAGGCAGATGTAAAATCCACCGTTGATCACCCCTACAGGTCCAAAGCCGTCTGCCATACCGGCGATCGTCAGTACCGACAGGTACTCAAAAAGCGGCCAGAGAAGCAGAATTACACCACCGCAGCTTAAACAACCCAAACTACTCAGGGTAAACTCGCTTGACCGACCAATGACACCCAAAAGGACCAGGATTATCCCAACAACGACTGCCGCACCCCATACCCACCATGACGCATGGTAAAAGAATGTCTCCACGCCGACCATTTTGTCCAGAAAAACATCCCACCAGGCGTTCCCTACTAACTGGGAACCACGCATCTGCAACCAAGCAAACAAAAGAGTCAAGAGATACATTGAGCCTCCTTCAAAGATTGGAATGTACCTGCATATTTTACTACAAGCTCTAAATCCCTACCATCCTCATTCCCAGCTCAACCAAAACAAAGGCAATAATCGCTCCGGCCATCACTTGAGTGGTTGTGTGTTTTCTAAGATAGACGCGTGACCACAAAACCAACAACAATACCACCATCAACCAGCCAAATATCTTCCAGCCGTAAAAATTATTCAAAAGCACCATTAAAAATGCATTCACTCCGGCATGCACCGAGATCTTCCAATACATATTTATGACCATGAACACCACCGATACTATCCAGAGGATCAGCAGGATCTTCATCAGGAAAAACTGCTCTAAGGAAGCAACCGCCAATACACCCACAAGATGTGACACTATAGAAAACTGATAGATAGCTCTTCTCTCTTCTCGTTTGGTAACATCCCAATCGGAGACTTTCCCCTTTCTGATTCTCACCACAAAATAGATTGCCGGTAAAAGGACATAGAAAACCCCGATAAACAATAACATCATCAGTCTCAAGGAAGGTTCTACTGCAAACCAAACCGTCATCCCTACAGCCAAAGGTATCTCTATCGTCGGGTCAAAAATTCTTGTAATCAGCCAGGCAAACTTTCTCACCCTTATATCTTACCTTAATCCACCTATGACTCTCACCTTCCCCAACAATTTATCCTCCTCCAGGACCTTCGCACACCCTCTCACCACTGCTTCCATTGGATTTTCGGTTACCCAAACAGGCATTCCGGTCTGCTCTGATATCAGCTTGTCGATCCCCCGTATCAGTGAACCTCCTCCGGCCATAACCAATCCTTTTTCCAAAATATCCGACACTAGATCCGGTGGAGTTTCCTCAATGATCAAATGGATCTCTGACAATATTTGATTAATGATCGGCATCATTGCCTCCCGAATCTCCACACTGTCAAGTTTCAACGACTTAGGCAAGCCGTTTTCCAAACTCCTGCCTCTTACCACTACCTGAAGAGGATTACCCTCTTTTTCTCTTTTTAACGGAAAGGCCGACCCGACGGCGATCTTTACCTCTTCGGCAGTACTCTCTCCCAATAAAAGACTGTATTTCATTCGAACAAAATTTATGATCGACTCTGTCAGTTCATCACCTGCTACCCGTAAACTCCTGTTCAACACCAATCCACCCAAAGATATGACTCCTATCTCACTTGTTCCCCCACCAATATCACAGATCATATGTCCCTCGGCTTTCTGGACCGGTAATCCTGCCCCTATTGCCGCGGCCATTGGCTCCTCTACTAAAAACGCCGCTCTTGCCCCCGCACTGAGAGCTGCCTCCTGCACTGCCCTCCTCTCCACCTCGGTCACCCCTGAAGGAATTCCTATCGCCACTCTGGGACGGGGAATTTTAAAACCCAACCCCTTGTAGTACTCGTGGACCTCCACCACGTAATGCTTCAACATGGCTTCGGCCGCATCGAAATCAGCGATCACTCCGTCTCGCAAGGGTCTCACCACTTCAATATTGGCCGGGTTTTTGCCCAACATCTTTTTAGCTTCTTCCCCTATGGCTAATATCTCTTTGGTCTTGATCTGTCTAGCTACCACTGAAGGCTGTTTTATCACCACTCCTTTCCCTCTAACGTGGACGACGGTATTAGCGGTACCTAAATCGATACCAACGTCCAGTGTCGCTAATCTCCAAAATTTCTCGAATAACATCTAGTCTAAATGTATCTTATTACTGCCCAATAATACCAGAAAGAATCAAGAATGAAACCCTGCTTTTCCACAAACACATTTTGTCACCAACCTTTCTGGTAAACTAGACGCATGCCTCAGAAGAATATCGAGACAGATTCTCTTTATGCCAAAATTATCCGAGGCCTTTTTTATGCCCTCTTTTTCCTTACTCCGTTAATTCTTTGGACCAAGACCTCCGAGGTTTTTGAGTTCAATAAAATGCTCTTTGTCTACCTCTCCACCATCGCCATTGCTTCCACTTGGCTGCTCAAGTCGGTCCAGGAAAAGAAATTTACACTCCGCCGCACTCCGCTTGATATCCCCATTCTCATTTTCCTCATCTCTCAAATTCTCTCCACCATACTCTCTATCGACCCTCACACTTCTTTCTGGGGTTATTACTCCCGCTTCCATGGTGGCCTGGCCTCTACTCTCTCCTACATTGTCCTCTTCTATGCGCTCGTCACCCATTTTTCCGATAAATCCAAATCTATAGCCAACCTCATCTACACCATCCTGGTCTCCGGGCTGGTCGTTAGTGTCTATGGTGTTTTGGAACACTACGGTATCGATAAAGATGTCTGGGTGCAGGACGTCCAGAACCGGGTTTTTTCCACACTGGGACAGCCTAACTGGCTATCCGCCTATCTAGTTGCCATCTTACCCATTCCCTTCCTCAGTACCTTCTCTCAGAAAAACCGTTTGTATTCATATCTCTATGGATCTCTCACCTTTCTTATTTTTATTACCATCCTTTTCACCAAATCCCGCTCCGGCATCGGCGCCACCGTCATCACCATCACCCTTTCCCTAATCTACCTCCTCTACAGATCCATAAGATCCAAGAAGAAAATCTTCCCGCTACTTCTTCTTAGTTTTTCCCTGTTACTCTCCACTTTTCTCATTGGTAGTCCATGGACTCCCAATCCCGGCGAAATCCAAAAAACTCTTTCCGTCGGCGGACCATTGTTACCCGCATTTGAAAAATATCTCAATCAGGTTGGTTTAAGCTCACAACTCAAGCCCTTAGATACCGAAAAACTTAGCGATCAAGAAAAGTGGCAGGTGGATCTGGAGTCAAAAGGCATCCGTGTCGGTGGCAGCAACTCCATGGAGATCAGAAGTATTGTCTGGAAGGGCGCTGTCGAGTTGGGGAAAAGACGTCCCTTCTTTGGATATGGACTGGAGACCTTCGGCTACACCTACTACAACGTTCGTCCTGAAGAACACAACCTGGTGTCGGAATGGGACTTTCTCTATAACAAAGCCCACAATGAATATTTGAATCTGTTGGCCAACGCCGGCCTCATCGGCCTTCTCTCATACCTGTTACTCATTGCCGCTATTTTCAAAGTCTTTCTTCCCTCCTATTAGGCTTCATCTCCATTCTTATCACCAATTACTTTGGTTTTTCGGTAGTTTGTATTGCCCTCTTTTTCTTTCTTTTTCCTGCAATCGTCATTTCAAGCAATGAGGAATCCAAGAAGGAAATGTCTCTCAAGATCAAATTCCCCACTACCACCGCCACTCTGGTCGTTTTCTTCCTCCTGTACTCCTCCATGAAACTTTTTACCACCTGGTCGGCCGACATTGCCTATGCCGGTGGTAAATCTCTCTCTCAATACGGCCCCACTTATTTATCCGACGCCATCGAATATCTCACCACTGCCGTTAAAACCAACAAGAACGAACCCTTATACAAATCCATTTCTTAGTGAGCAATTGAAGGTTCTTGAAGCCTCCACACCCGCACAGACAAAGGATAAATTTTCCATCGCTATAGACGAATTTACCCAAGCAGCTCTCACAAATAGCGCCAAGGCGCTTGAAATGAATCCGCATCATACCAACTACTACAAATCCCGGGCAAAGGTTGGCATCTATCTCTCCTCGATCGATCCCGTTTACTACAACGATGTCATCACTACTCTCTTGAAGGTTTCCGAACTGGCTCCGACCGATGCCAAAAGTATCTACAATCTTGGCCTTGTGTACCTCAATATGGGCAAAAATGAAGAATCAATAGTTGCCTTCCAAAAGGCCATTGATCTCAAACCGGACTACACAGAAGCCCAAGTCAGACTTTCATCTCTCATGAATCCCCAGGAAAAAGAATAAAAAAAGACGGGGTCAAGCCCCGTCTACATTTTGTTTCCGTTAATTAAGTACCAGTATTGATTCCAATCGATGATTACGCAGGCTTCCCCATGATCTTCTTTCTCGTACACTTTGTAACCGGGATATGCCGACTTGAACTTTTCCACCTGTAAAGGGGAAAGGAGCCTTAGATAGAACACTGGGGAGGAATTGACTTTCATCTCCACCAAACAGCCAGCGAAGACCATTCCAGGCAAACCTTCTATCGATAACATTCTGGTGGCGCGTCTAAAACGCTGACCATCCATGACAACCGACGTACCCTTAGTCAATACCAACCGAACATAACTAGCTTGAGTCTGAGCTGTTGATACACGAGTATCACCATTTAATGACACAATCACCTCCCAAGCACCGGATCTGGCACTTAATGTTTGGATTTAAAAGATCAATTCCGGCTATTTTACCTCTCTCTTTTAAGATCGGTCAACCCCCAAACAGGCAACATTACAGGATATTTGGTAAAATATAGCCAAGATTATGAAAATCGTCGTCTCACCTAACCCGGCCCTCAGGAAGGTTGCCCAGGAGATCAAAAAGATCGATAAAAAGCTTGAGCAACAGATCCGCGAAATGACCGTCGCCCTTAAATCCGCCCAGGATCCGGAAGGTGTTGGCTTGGCAGCTCCCCAGGTAGGCATCAACAAGCAGCTATTCCTACTCAACCTCAACAACAAGATAGAGGTCATCATCAATCCAGAAATCGTCGAACAGTCTGAGGCCATGCTTACCGACATCTACAAGAAGAAAAAGGACCGTTGGCTCGAAGGTTGCCTTTCCCTCCCCAAAATCTGGGGCTTCGTCGACAGGCCATATTTCTCTGTGCTCAAGTATGAGACACCCCACGAAGGTAAACTCGTCTCCAAACAACGCCGCTTTGAGGGTGTGGAGTCCTCTTACGCCCTGCACGAACTGGATCACCTCCATGGTATCCTTTTTACCGATCGCATCCTTGAACAAGGAGGTATCATCTTCTACGAAACTCCCGACGGCCTTACCCCTATCGATAAGGTATAAAAAACCGACGAGTATAGCTCGCCTGTGACAGAGCTAATCAGCAATTGACAGTAGCTCTCTCCTGACCTTGTATAGCTTCCTTGCATATATCCTATATAACTTGACTATTACCGGCCTAAGTGATATAATCCCCTATAGTAAAGCAACTGCACCTTAAACCTTTCCTGAAGGAGATTTTATGAAAAAAGCTCTAATTCTACTTGGTTCATACGCCGCCACGGCAGTTATTCTCACCCTTGGCTTCCCCGGCCTCAGCCTCACCCAGGTACTAGTGATTGCCCTAGCCGTCGTTTTTGTCGGTAGTCTGCTGGTAGGACTAATCATCGCCATCCTATTCCTTAAAGGCATTAAAGAATTCGATTAGACCTATCACCCCTCGCCCCTCTCCTGAGGGGCTTTTTTTATATCCTGCGGCTAAAAAGGTATAATCAATCATGCTCAAAAACCTGGTATTCTTTGGCTCACCCGATTTTTCGGCCAAAATCCTGGAATCAATTTTAGCCTCAGCAGAGGTAAGCGTTGTTGGTGTCGTCACCCAGCCGGATAAACCGTTGGGTAGGAAACAGATCCTCACTCCCTCCCCCGTCGCTCAAAAAGCCGCTGATCTCGATCTGCCTGTCTACAAACCTTCCAAGTTGGACGAGGCCAACCTTGCCCACATCAAGCTGCTCAAACCGGATATTTTTCTGGTGGTCTCTTACGGCAAACTTATTCCCCCATCTTGGCTGAATACTCCTGTCCTCGGTACCTTCAATATCCATTTCTCCCTTCTACCCAAATACAGGGGTGCCTTGTGTATCAGTGAGGCCATTAAAAATGGTGACTCAGTTACCGGAGTCACTCTGATGAAGATGGATGAGCAACTGGACCACGGGCCCATCATTTCTCAACAGGAAATTCCTATCGAAATCACCGACGATGTCTCTACCTTGACTACAAAACTTACTCAAGCTGCCCAACAACTATTGGATAAGAAATTACCCGAAATTTGTGCTCAAAAATATTCCCTAAAGGTCCAAGGTGACTCACTGGCCACCTACACACTCAAGACAGGATCCCTCACCAGAGAGAATTCATTCATTCCCTACGAAAAGATCGACTCCGCCATGTCGGGCATTGATGCGGGGAATACCTCTGCCCTCTTAAGGTCTCTCACCCCGGAACCGGGACCATGGACCAAGATCGGCAAACAGGAAGTCAAGATCATACAAACCACTTTGGAAAATGACCGGCTGGTGATAAACTCGATTCAAATTCCCGGCAAATCTCCCATATCCTGGAAGCAATTTGCAGCCGGATACATCAAATGAGCAAAAAAGAAACCCTTGAGACTGCCAGAAATCTGGTTCTCGGCTTTGAATCGGAATATTTAAGACTTCTCCAGCACGAAATCGATACTCTCAAAGGTTGTGGCTGTCATCACTGCCTGATCCAAGCCCTTTACTGGGAAGAAAGATATCTCATCGAACTCCACCGCCAAACCAGCCGCAAAAAACTACCTTCCAAACCGGTCGAAAAACAAACTCAAAAAGACCAGGGACAAGGTGGCGCTGTCTCGATTCCCGAAGAATACTGGGCCATCCCTTTGGACGATGAAATGATCGGCTTCAATCTAATAAAATACATTGAAAGCTTGGACATCAAAGACCACTGGGTCTTATTCCATTTTTCTGCCTACAATATCTGGACTTACTACGACAAAAAAGGCATTCCTCACTACTACGACCAGGACGGTGACCGTTTGATTCCCGGTTAATTCAGAATTATTTTCCTGGCCAGCTTCTGCAATCTACCGTGATCTTCGCCGAATACGTCGTCTTCAAAATCAACAAATAGGCTCGACTCAACACTCACCATAGATGCCTTTTTTCCCTTACGCTCTCCGAAAGCCATAAATAGGTCGTCCCCATATCTTGTCACTTCAAAGGAAATTGAATGTTCCTTGATCCCTAAGTCTCCGGTTATTCCCTTGGTAAAATCAACTCCATCCACGTCTTTAGCCACCTGTTGTTCGCCATTCTCATCCATCACCACAACGTTAAAACGATTTAATTCCCCAAAAGTTATTGTCAGCATCATCGCCAATTTCTCCGCTCTCAAATGCTCCAGAAGGCCAATGACGCTAAAGCCACCGTTCGGCATGGTTGCCACCTTGTCAATAGGCAGGCTACTCAAGTATTTACCCACGTCAACTAGGGCCATTAATATTGGTCCTTCTTGTTCGTAGATGTACATCAAACCTTGATCAGGAAACGTTGCAATCAACTCACCCATCTCACTTATCTCAACTCCGAATTCACCAAAACGGGTAAAGGCTACTTCACCATCCCAACCTTCGGAATAACCATATAAAGTATCACCCTCATTAGGATCAAAAGACTCGGGCAAGCCAAAATACCACTCTGATCTATCAGGCATTTAATTTCTGAGCTGAAGCTTGAGCTTCTCTTTCGGTTATACGAATACTTCTTTTGCAAGTAGTGCAAACCTTGATCTTCAATTTCGATCCTTCCACTTTTAGGTGGTGAACATGAAGATTAGGCTTACGTACATGCTTGATTCTTCTCTTTGAAAAACTAACTAAATTGGAGTGCTGTACTCCCTTGCCGCAAATTGCGCAACCGTATGTGTAAGATGCCTGTTTCATGACCGTTATTCTATCATAGAATGGCCATGCTCGTGTATACTCACTCATATGCTCCGGACACTTTTTGAATCGCCAATCACTTTTGCGCTTTTTGCCCTTAGCCTCATTGTTGCTGTCACAGTCCACGAATTCTCACATGCCCTGGTTGCAGACCGTCTTGGAGACCCTACACCCCGTTCACAAGGGCGTCTATCACTCAATCCCCTAGTACATCTTGACCCACTCGGTACCCTATCCCTTTTCCTGATTGGTTTTGGCTGGGGAAAACCGGTCGAGTTTTATCCTCCCAACCTTAAATCACCTCGTCGCGATGCTGCCCTCATATCCATCGCCGGACCAATAAGTAACATACTTGTCGCCACTGTCCTTTCCATTATTGGTCGTACTCTTCTTGATCCGGGTATTTCCACTTTCTTGCTTCCCTTTATCTATATCAACGTCATTCTTGCAGTCTTTAACCTCGTTCCCATCGGCCCCCTTGATGGCCAAAAGATCCTTTTCGCTCTTCTTCCCAGAGACTTGGCTTATGAATACCAGGCAATCATGTCCCGTTACGGCACACTCATCCTCATCTTCTTCCTCTTACCCGTCATGGGATCAACTGCTCCCATCCAAGCTCTAATCGGCCCAGTAATCAGCTTCGTTCTCCGACTAATGTTGGGGTAATTCCTCTCTTAAAGACTTCTTCTTCTGGACATAAAACTGGTCACACCTACAACTACCAGTAATGCTCCGAATCCCAGCAACACGATCTTAAAGATGGTTGATACTGTACCCCCAAGACCACCTTCTTTGACCTGAATATCCTGATTTTCCTCAATTCTGGTCACTTCTGGTTTGGCAGCAGTAATCTTTGTTGGGGTTGGTGTGGGTGTCACAATCGCTTTTACAGGCTCTACTCCTGCACCGAAATCAATTTCTCTGACATTACCGGACAATAAGATTTCGTCCGAGGGTTTGTTGGCAGAAGGGTCGCGCTCCGCAGTCACGAATAACTTGACGAATTTCTGATCCACCTGGCCATAATATTTACCGCTGACGATCTCGCCCAACCTTCTCTGCTTCATAGCCTCGTCTTCCATCCACAAAACATATTTATTTCTCTCTGGTGTCAGAGCGATCTTCAGATCACGGCAAGTAGCCATGATCTTATATCCGCCGTCTATATAAATGCTGGCTGCAAAACACGAACCACTGGCTCCAGCGCCTCTCAGATCGACCAGTCCCTCACTTGCGTTTACACCTCCGGGAAGAGCCATCAAGGCCCCAATCCCCAAAGCTCCACCAACAATGTATTTCTTCATGGCTCTATTTTATCACCCTCCGACCCTCAAGCCATAAAAAACCCCACCATTTCTGGTGGGGTAGATCTCCCAGGTGGGAGCTAATTTCCTTCGCCGCGGCGATTTTCGTGCTGCTGGCGCTTCATGCGCTTTTTTGCGCCATCGCCTTTACCCTTGTGGGTCTCGGCTTCGAAGCCAGCCTCGTCTTCACGACGTTGCTTCCCCTTACCTTTCAGCTCAAAGCCGTTGGATTGGGAGTGACGCCTCTTGGCAGAGCCTGGCTTTTTAACAATCCGACGGTGCAGACCTTCCGGAACTTCAACCTCCTTCTCAACAGAAGCCGACTCCTGAGAAGCGAGGTACGCCTTATAGCACACCTCGCAATAGGCGAACTCGGAATTGGCGAGAGGAGCCCGGCAGTTCCGGCACCAATAAGGCGCATCCGGACGCAAAATCTCCAGTAGCCTCACGGCATTCCCGATAGCAGCCTCAACTCGGCTGGCCTCGGGAGACCGCATGCAAAGTAAGCGACCCATCAAACTGGTCACGTAATCGAGGCGGCCCAGGTTATGCCCCGGACTGGGGTCGATAAAGGTCTGCTGATAGCGCTTGGTCGGCCAGACCTGCTTGCAAGCTTCGGCCTTGGCTGTGACCATCGCATTCAGCTCGGCGAGCTTGTCAAGCTGAGCATATACTGGACCCATTTCCGGGTCCAGAGCGCTGAGAACCTTCTCGGCGTTCTCAATTGCTCGGGCAAGAGCCTGACGCTCGAAGGAATTGAGGGATACGGCATTCTCTCGCGAGTCTGCCCCGACCTCAATCTGCTCCTTCTCGTACTCGGCAACTTGCACGGCCACCTGCTCACTGATGTAGGTCAGCCAACCCTTTTCGTGCCCCGGCTTGGGGTCGATGAAGGTTTGCTGATATCGCATGGTGGGCCAGGTTGCCTGGCAGGCTTCGGCCTTCTCCGCCAGTTCCACCGCCAGCTGTCGCAGGTAAGCGACATCTACGCGGTTGAGCAGGTCGAAAGCGGACCAAAGAGCCATAGTCTCTTGAGCTTGCGAAAGCTGCAAATCGAACAGCTCAGCCAGCTCCTGATCGTTGATGAAGCCAATAGCCCTTTCGGCCCAACCAACTACCTCCCCAACGGTGATACGTGGTTTTACCAAGAGATTCTCAGTCATTTCAAACTCCTCCTGCCCCTTAGGGCATTCTTGGGAAATTAAGGATTTAAAGAACTGCTGGGAACACTCCCAGCGACGAGCGCAATATTAGCACAATAGGATAAACTTGTCAAGTATATAGGCTCAAGATTTTGACCATAAAAAACCGGGGGTATTTCTCCCCCGGTCACGAACTAAGGTAAATTCTGCCAGTCTCTGTCCTCCGGCAGAAGCCCATACGATTTCAAAATAAATGAGATTGCCCGATAGGCTCCTGGGTGATCCCATCTCTGGTCTCCGTGGATATATCCACTGATGCTCAGGTCAGGGTTCAACCAAACTCCAGATGATTATTGAATCCGGCCACCATCATTTCCTTAACCAGCTCCTCAGCATACTTTTTCATGCTGCCATAAGTGCGCTGGCTATCAATTAGCCCTGAGATCGAAGCAGGATCGATAGGCTCAAGTACAAAAATCGACAGAGCTAAGGCCCAACATAATTCGTGCTTGGCGCGATTTACCTTGTACCTTTGCGTTTTGGTTGTTAATGAAACCATCACGTCCTCCTCTTGAGGTGAAAGTAGGTTGAAGAGAATGATTACGCACGAAGAATAACATATTACAGGACATGCGTCAAGTATATAAGATACTAGATATAGGCCTAAATAATGAAATTCGAGCGTAATTTACCCCCGGTAAACCTAGTTTGACCTAAATCCCCTTCACCATATACTCACCCTCCAAGCGGTACCCCAGTTTCTTGTAGTATTCTCTCGTTCCCACGGCTGAGATTACGGCAATCCTTTCAAAACCCTTTTTAGAGGCTATCTGCTCAGCGCTAGCCATCAATTTCTTCCCCAAACCCTTATGCTGTGTCTTGTCGACCTCAGTTTCGTCAATTCCCTGTACCTGTCCGTATGTGTGCACTTCTCTGACGATCGCACATCCTTCCAATTCCGGGAAAAGCATTCTCTCTCCCTTCTTCGGCAACCTCAACCTCAACATTGAATAAAGCTTACCTTCGCCCTCAAATGATAAAAACAACTCATCGCCACCCAAAGTGGCTCTCTTCCTCTCAATATATTCAACTCTATCCGTATACACCCCGGCTCTTACCTCCCGACATCTGATACAACGGCACTTCTTCCCCACTTTCAGTAACTCTGCCTGCAATATCTGTCTCATATTGGTCTTTGCCTCACCTGCCACTACCCATTTTTTACTGATGTCTCTCACTAATCTGTCAATCCTGCACCACTCGGGGGTCAAAGCTTTAACTTCCTTCAGTACGTCTTTTAGCTTTTCCTCTGAGTATGGAATATATTCTCCGCGCTCCCACATCTTGTGCATCTCGGTTCCGGGAATAGTCATTGCCGGGTACACCTTAAGATAATCAGGCATGAATCGTGGATCCTCGAACATAATTTTTGCCATCTCAATATCTTTCTCGGGTGAACTCCCGGGTAGGTTCGGCATAAAGTGATAGCAAATTTTAAGTCCAGCGTTGCGACACATCCGTGTGGCCTCGGCTACCTCGTCCAATGAATGACCTCTCTCAATCTTCCTCATGATCGCTTCATCGAACGCCTGTACTCCCAATTGCACCTTGGTAACGCCCATGCTTCTCCATAATCTGATCTCCTGCTCACTCACCCAGTCGGGTCTGGTTTCCACCGAGATGCCTACAATACGTCTCCTAGCCGTTTCGTTGAACCTGATCGCCTCTTCCAAAGTCTTTGAAACAAAACCATTTACTCCATCAAACATGCCTTTGAAAAACTCCCGCTTGTATTCATCCGGGTAGGCCGAAAATGTCCCACCGATCACAATCAGGTCAATCTTGTCGGTCAGGTGCCCGGTCTCTTTTAGCTGTTTTAACCTTCCTGTAACCTGCTTGAACGGATCGAAGTTCAAGAGTTTTGCCCTCTGTGCCGCCGGTTCATCGGAAAGATAGCTTTTAGGCATCCCTTCTTCCAGCGGGCAATAAACACACTTTCCGGGACAATAAAAAGGTTTTGTCATGACGGCAAAAGGTGCCACCCCACTCTCGGTTCTCACCCCTCTGGTCTTTAACATTTCGATCAATTCCGGATCACTCAACAACGGCCATATCTGAGAATTCTTGGGCACGTCTTTCAACACCTTAGCCCAAGAACGACGGTAATCCTCCAAATTTTCAGGAGTTAATTTTTCCTCGTCCGATCGCACTAAATCTTCCAACTTCATTCCCTGTATTGTATATGAACCACAGCCTACTTTCCCAAAAAACCATAAAGTATCCTCGCATTTCTACCGAGATACCACTAAGACACTTCTACCAACTCGCTTGCCTCTACCGGACTTACGTTGGATAATGAACTCATGGTCACTGCCCGGGAAAAGATAAATGAAGTCAAAATGGTTTATGAAGAAATTGCCAAAGACTTCTCCGACACCCGCGGATACATCTGGCCGGAACTCAAACCCTTTATCAAAAAAGTCGGATCAAAAGAGTCCCTTCTCGACGTAGGTTGTGGCAATGGTCGCCTACTCCTCGGCTTACCCAAAACGATCAAGTACACCGGGCTGGACATCAGCCCAAAGCTGCTTGAAGAAGCCCAAAAGAAATATCCCAACAACAATTTCATCGAGACTGACATCACCAAACCGGAGATCTGGAAACACCTGGGTGAATTCGACCATATCTTCTGTGTTGCGCTCATGCATCATCTTCCAGACAAAGAGTCACAACTATTTGTCCTCAAGCAGATCAAGGCACACCTTAAACCCAAAAGCTCTCTCCTCGTCACTGTCTGGAATCTCTGGCAAAAAAAGTACATCAAGTACCACGTAGATCCAGCCACTAAGTGGCAAAACCCCTACTGGGTCAACATCCCCTTCAAGGGTAAAAAGCGTTTCTGCTTTGCCTACACTAAACCATATCTTGAATCCCTCCTCAAGGAAGCCAAACTCCCTCTGAAAATCAAAAAGACCGAGGGTAACTATCTCCTCTATAAATAGACTGACCAAGCTCTACCTCACCATGGGGCATTTAATTGACATTTAACTTACTATGAGATAACATCTGGCTACCTTAATATAGACAGGAGTTACTCATGGGAGATCTGGATCAAGATGATGCCCGCAAGAAATGCCCGAAATGCGGGTCCCGTTACCATTTCGTCTACATGAAAGTTAATGAACTTGGCCAACTTGAATATCACTGTCCGGACTGTGACACAGTTCTAGGTATCAAAGTGTCAAAATAATCGAGACTACCTCCGGAATCAACTCCGGAGGTTTTGTATCCCTTGAAATACCAACCATTTTTTGCCATACTAAATACATGCCAAACGACGACCTCGGCCAGTTTCCCGCGCCCGCCCCAGTTTTACCTGTCGCACCCATTGATCCCGACACCCATCTACCTACTCCCGAATTTGAGGAAACACCCGATGTAATTCCCTCTCCTGTCACAACACCCCAAGAAACAGCGACTGAGGCACCACCACCGGCCTCACCGGAAACTCCTTTTACCGTATCCGCTCCTGAAGCCGTCCCATTCGAAGCCTCCCCTGAACCGGAACCTTTGCCTACCTCAGCCATGCCACCTGAACCTCCATCCCCGGCCTTCGCCCCCCAACCTTTACCTGCCGTCGCTCCTACAAGCGGAGGGTCAACTTTTCGCACCATCATCTTCTCCGTATTATTTTTCGTTGCTCTTGGTGGCCTTGCAGCCGCCGCCTTCCTTTTTCAACAGACAACTCAGCTCAGAACTCAACTCTCAGAAATCACCCAAACCCTAGATCAGCAGCGTACCCAACCTCCCATCACTCCCACACCAACGATCATTGAAATTCCCACAGGCTCACCCACACCCGGCTCCACTATCTCCGCTACTCTCACGCCCAGCCCCACCGTAATTCCCGTACCCGGCTCACCACTCAAACCACTTTCCGTCTCCTCCATCGTTCTCAAGATCGGCATTGACTACCAGCCAAATGCTCAATTTATCCTCCTCAAGACCGATAATGCCAATAGTGCCCAAGGTGCCATCTCCAAATACTTCTTCCGTCAGGACCTCAACACCAAAAAATATTTCTATGTCTTGGTCAGTGGTACATCCCAACCGGAAATTATCGATAGGAACATCCAGGTTACACCTGACAACAACATTCCCTCGCTCAATAGCTTGGTTCTCGAAGATAAACTCGGCATCGATCTTGATGAAGCCCTCAGAATCGTCTACTCCAAATGTTCCGACCAGACAGCTTGCCAGGGAGCAGATACCAGAGCACAGTACATTCAAACCTCCAGTGGTGTCATCTGGCAGATCTCCCTTTTCATCCCCGGAAAAACTCAGCCGATGGTCATGCAAATCAACGCTCAGACCAAAAACATCGTCTTCCGTACCTCAGAATTCATCCAGGATTAGGGCTTGACTTCGTCAACGTACAGAGTGGTTCCTGAATACTCTCCCGTAACCGTCACTTGCTGACCCACGTATTGTTTCAAATCCAATTTTCTACTTGTAATCTCAATACTTTTTTTACCAGAAAGGATCAGAAACTTTTCTCCGCTCTCACTGACCACCCCTTGTATGCTCTGTACTGGAGATGTTTCAAAACTCACGTTGGTCGGAGTCGAAACAGCACAACCACCAAGTAACAAACTTATAACCAAGAAGGTGACGACTGATCTATTATTGTTCACACTTAATACTAACATTCACCCGATAATATTTTCCCGCTTCTCATCATCAAAACATTAAAAAGACTGGAGTAACCCAGTCTTATTTTTGTGCCGAGGACAAGATTCGAACTTGTGTAGGCTTGCGCCGCGGGTTTTACAGACCCGAGTATTTGTCCACTCTACCACCTCGGCAAGTGTCTTCATTTTAAATCCTGGAGCCGCCGTTGGGGGTCGAACCCAACACCTCGTTCTTACCAAGAACGCGCTCTGCCAGCTGAGCTACGGCGGCAAACAACTACAAGGAACACGTTATATTTTACCAAGGCTGACCATACTTTGCTATTGGCTACTTTTCCGATATAATATTATAAGTTCAAGATCATTAAAATCACATTCTGATTCCAGACAATTACTCCACCGGAGAACATTAAGACATCCCAAAGGAGATCCATGTACTCAATCCCCATCCTTCTTGTTTTATTTTTTCTCTTTCTTCCCCTTTTTATCACTGCCCTTATGAACCGCAAGGTCGCAATCAGTCCATGGTACGACATAACCATGGCTGTCATCGCCCTCACACTGTTCATGCTCAACTTGTTGCAGTTCAACAGTGGGTCAGGCACAGGATTCGATCAAATTGCCGCCTACGCTTGGCTATTCAACGCTGTTGTTCATATGATTTCCCTCCCGATCGACATAAACCGTCACAAAAACGGCTGGTAACAAGCACACGCCCACCTTACGATAGGTGGGCTTTTTACTCGCTTGAGCCACCTCTGGGATTCGAACCCAGGACCCCCTGTTTACAAAACAGGTGCTCTAGCCAACTGAGCTAAGGTGGCAACAGCTATATTTTACCTCAACCCGACCTCACCGACGGATAATTTATTTGAAATTTTCCCCTATCACCACCAATACATCGGCGTTTGGCCTTATCTCCGAAGACTCGGTAGCCACTTCACCATCCAATAGTTTCGCCAGGGCTGCCACTTGTTCCGCTTTCTTTCCTGTCAAATCGATTATCTGCGTTTTCTGATATGTAGTGCTTGAAGCGTTCGCTTTGGCCGTTACCGACAAACCCAGAACTTTCTTCTCCACAATTCTTTTTTCCAACTCCACCGTTAGTCCGGCGCTTTTTGTCCCGTTGTACAGTGCCAATCTCAGCGGGTTCTTCTCATCTACTCCCGGAATGGTGATCGCTGTTTCACCGATGTTCACCGGTATCACATCAACCACTACATTCTTACTCGGACTGTAAATATATGCTTTCTTGGCGTTTCCGTAAATCAAGATTTTGTCTCCATTCTCTGCCTTCTCAAACACGGGCTGATCTTTTAACTTCTCTTTATCCGTCACTGTCGCTACTACAGGCTCTTCTCCGGTGGGCAACACAACCAGTTTGGAAACCTGTGCCACCAAAGCCTTTGTTTCCGCCTTCGCCTTTTCCTGAGGATCCAATTTCAACTGGGCCACTTCTGTTTTCAGCGAATGATAACTATTATAGTAATACCGCAGTGCGAACGTCTCCAAAACGACCAGAAGAACTATCCCATATTTGACATTTAATAATCCTTTTAGTGAATTTTTTATCATACTGTAGCAATCATTACAAACATTCTTTAATATATCAAGTGTTACGTTTGCAACGTGATATATTTGTCATATGGACTCGGATAATACCCTTCAAAACGCTCACGCTACCGGTCCCACGACACTTGAGACCTCGGTCTCCAAATACCTCCCCTATCTTCAAGATATTCAGCGTAAATTGACTACCCTCCTGGTGGTTATTTTGATCTCCGGTCTCTCAGGCTTCTTCTATTACCAGAAAATACTTAGCTTCATTCTCAAGATATTTAATCTTGAAGGCATCACCATCGTCCTTTCTTCTCCTTATCAGTTCATTGACCTAGCCATAAACACCGGCATAGCCACAGGGGTCGTCGTCGCTTTCCCCTTGCTAATTTATTATGTCCTCCAGTTTCTCAGGCCGGCACTCGCCGTCAAAGAATTCAAATTATTGCTCAGACTCGCCCCGCTTGCCCTTGTCCTCTTCATTCTGGGTTTTGCTTTTGGCATATGGGTAATGCAATTTGTTATAAATATATATTCTCAAACGGCTCTAGACTTCAACGTCTCCAACATCTGGGACATTAGCCGCTTTTTCTCCCAGACCATCATCATGGGAGTCAGTCTTGGTCTGGTTTTTGAACTTCCCATCGTCGTCACTCTCCTTATAAAAGCCAAACTGATTAAAAAGAAAACCATCTCCAATAACCGCCGTTTCGTCTATGCTGGCATTCTGGTACTGGCCGCTCTCCTCCCCCCTAATGACGTCATTTCACTCTCAATTCTCACCATAGTTCCCTTGCTTCTTTTTGAAATTGCGCTACTATTAAACAAACAATATATATAGCATGTTTAGTAATATTGGCATCGGAGAAGTAGTCGTTGTCGTTTTGGTTCTGCTCTTCCTCTTCGGTGGCAAGAAACTTCCCGAATTGGCCAGAGGCCTGGGAGAATCCGGAAAAGAGCTCAAAAAAGCCAAGAAGGAAATCGAACGCGCCTTATCTGATATTAATAGTGACATAGACGAAGACCCAAAAACGAAAGGGGGTGACCAACAATAATGCCTAATTTAGGTTCAACAGAAATACTTGTAGTCGTCGGTGTCCTACTCGCCCTGTTTGCAGTAAAGCAGATCCCTGGACTCATAAGTGGTATAGCAAAAGCTATCAAAGAGTTTCGCAGTGCATCAAAATAGAACGTGATATTATTTATTAATAATTTATAACCAAAACAAAATATGTTAAATTTGTTCAAGAACATTGGTTGGGTGGAAATAGCGATCATCGCTGTTGTCCTGATAGTACTTTTTGGCGGTAGACTTCTTCCCAAAATTGGAAAGAGCGTGGGAGAATCCGGAAAAGAGCTGAAAGACGCTACCAAAGAACTCAAAGACGCCGTCAAGGAATAAGATTATCGGACACAACACACAAGAGTCCCCCTTCAAGGGGATTTTTGCTGTCTCTTTCATTATTTTCCACAAAGCTGTATTCTTAACTCATATGAAAGGAGGTAATTAATATGTTTAATAACATTGGCTCAATGGAGGTTTTACTTGTCGGCCTGATCCTCTTCTTACTTTTCGGTGGTAAAAAACTCCCAGAACTCACTCGAGGTATAGTCAACTTTATGAAAGAGTTCCGGGCCGGCCTCAAAGAAGGAAGTCCTGAGGATAACAAATAAGAAGACCGTCAGCTACATATATATTTTTGTTAAGATTATTGATAAATGCCCAATCACATCTACAATGTCAAGCAGGCAGCCAAGATCTTGGGCCTGTCTACCAACACCACCTACAAGTATCTCAATGAGGGCAGGATTAAAGCCGCCAGGGGTCATGTCAGAGGCACTTTCATCATCACCGCCAAATCCCTGGAGGATTTCATAGGCAGCAAACT
>Ga0075857_111_pt1 | contig 17743 bp, 13 predicted proteins | sample RifGroF2_FD_67959 | JGI IMG/M metagenome (GOLD analysis project Ga0075857, IMG submission 67959) | Microgenomates (Collierbacteria) bacterium GW2011_GWF2_44_15
TTTACTGCTTAGAATTTTGCAGAAGTTAGGACATAAAATCATTATTTTGATTGGTGACTTTACCGGGATGATAGGAGATCCAACAGATAAATCGGCGATCAGAGTTCCTTTGACAAGTGAGCAAGTTCAGGAAAACGCTCGAACTTATCAAGACCAGTTATCGAAAATAATTGATTTTGGTGGTGATAACCCAGCGGAAATCAAATTCAATAGTGAGTGGCTTTCTAATTTGAGTTCGGTGGAGATTATTAAACTAATGGCGAATGTCACTGTCCAGCAAATGATTGAGCGTGATATGTTCCAGAAGAGGCTGGCGGAGAACAAACCTATCGGCCTGCATGAATTTATTTATCCACTGCTTCAAGGTTACGACTCCGTGGTAATGGATGTTGATGCGGAGATGGGTGGAACGGACCAAACCTTTAATATGATGATGGGTAGGCATCTAATGAAGACGAAGTCTGGAAAAGAGAAGTTTGTGATTACTACAGAATTATTGGTTAACCCAAAAACCGGAGTGAAGTTAATGAGTAAGAGTGAAGGAGGATATATTGGGCTTAATGACGAGCCTGAAGATATGTACGGCAAGGTAATGGCACTGTCTGACGAGGTTATTGAACCTTGTTATCGAATGTGTACGGCACTGGACTTGGGAGGAATAGATTTTGGTAGTCATCCAATGGAGCTAAAAAAGAATCTGGCTTGGGAAATCGTCAGAATATATCATTCTGAGGAAGAAGCCAATCAAGCTCGGGATCACTTCCAGCGAACTGTCGTAGAGAAAACTGCCTCTGAGGTAGCTCCAATGGTTGTCGTTGAGGGTGGAGTTTTAGGAACGATTCAAGACTTAAACGGAAAGCCCGGTTTGGCTAACATTTTGGTTGAAAACGGCTTGGTCGGAAGTAGATCGGAGTTTAAAAGGTTGGTGGAAGAGGGAGGTCTCTATTTGGATAATGTCAGAATCAGCAAGGACCAGGAAAAACTTGATTTACACGATGGTCAAAATTTAATCAGGGTAGGTAAGTGGAAACAATTGGTCCTGGTTCGACAGTAGTCATTGGTGTGATATGATTCAAGCATGACAGCAATGTCCTTTAGTCACCATTTTCATCTTTCCTTTTAAACGGGAGGTGATTTTATGTGCCCAAACCTCCCTAGGGGAGGTTTTTTTATACCAATTAGCTTTACAATAAAAATATGAAACAAATAGAAAATAAAGTGACCCCAAGGATCCTTTCCGGATTCATGGAGTTGTTACCTGCAGATCAAATAAGCTTTAATAAATATCTTTCGATAATCCGAGATACTTATGAAGAGTTTGGGTTCATTCCCCAGGAAACACCACTTATAGAAGCGGCAGAGATTTTGATGTCAAAAAGTGGAGGTGACACTGAAAAACAAATTTATGAGTTTATGAAAGGTGACGAAAGATTGGCACTAAGGTTTGATTTGACAGTGCCACTTGCCCGATATGTGGCTCAATATTATCCCCAACTAGTGTTTCCTTACAGAAGATACCAGATAGGGAAAGTGTATCGCGGTGAGAGGGCACAAAAGGGGCGCTTTAGAGAATTCTATCAATGCGATATCGATATCATCGGAGACGGAGAATTGTCTTTAGTAAATGATGCCGAAATTCCAAGTGTGATATACCGATTATTCAGAAAACTGGATATTGGAGATTTTGTTATCAAAATTAATAACAGGAAGATTTTGAGTGGATTCATTGAAGCAATGGGGTTAGAGAAGGAAGATGAAGCATTAAGAATAATTGATAAGCTGGAAAAGATTGGAAATGAAGAAGTCATAAGGGAGTTAGTCAATCTGGGGCTTAAGGAAGAGGATGCCGCCAAGTTGATCGAATTGATTTCAATTTCCGGGTCGAATGAAGAAATTTTAATCAAACTTCAGGAGATAGATATAAATGTAGAGAAGTTTGGAGAAGGGGTAAGAGAGCTGATTGAGGTGGTAAAAATGGCATATAAATTTGGAGTTCCAGAAGAGTCACTACAAATTGACTTATCTATTGCCCGAGGACTTGGATATTACACAGGGACAGTTTACGAAACGAAGATGAAAAATGAGGAGATTTCCGGAAGTGTTTGCTCTGGTGGAAGATATGACAACCTGGCAGAAAATTTTACCGACAGAAAACTTCCCGGTGTTGGGATCTCAATTGGGCTAACTCGTCTGTTTAGTCAGTTGAAGTCTGCAGGGTTGATAAAAGAGGAATCAGTTTCGGTGTCGAGAGTAGCTGTGGTCCCGATGGAGGGAGCAAGGATGGATTTTTCTCTGAATGCTGCACGATTGTTGAGAGAAGCGGGGATCAAAACCGAAATTTATACAGAGGACACAAAGTTAAAGAAAAAACTTAGTTATGTAAACAAATTGGGAATCCCTTATTTAGTATTAGTCGGTGAAGATGAAGAGCGACAAGGTAAGGTTTCTTTAAAGAAAATGCAGACTGGAGAGCAGTGGCTGATGACGGTGGAGGAGGTTATTTCAATGATAATAAACAAATGACAAAAAAAGATTTAATTGAACAGTTAGACAAATTAGTTGGATTTAAGACTCTTCCGGGGGAACTCGAGGAAAATTCTAAAGCCTTAGATTATGTTGAGAGCCTGATTGTGGACGGAATAGTTGTTGATCGGATAAAAAATGGTAAAGCGGAGATACTTAGGGCTCAAGTTTTTGCGGGGCTATCTCCCCAGTACTGCTACATGGTGCATATGGATGTGGTTGCGGGTACTGAAGATCAATTCAAGATGAAAGTTGAAGGCGATAAAGTATGGGGGAGGGGAACCTGTGATATGAAGTTTTCAATCCCCGTAGGAATTGCTCTTTTAAATGAAGCTGTAAAAAATGATATTGATTTTTGTTTGATGATAACTACAGATGAGGAGGTAGGTGGATTTGAGGGCGCCAAGTATGCAGTAGACCAAGGGTTCTCACCGAGGGTGCTGATAGTACCTGATGGAGGTGAAAATCTTAATTTTGTCGATAAAGCTAAGGGTGTGTGTCAAGTGAGGCTTGCCGCAACAGGAATTCCTGCTCACTCTTCCCGACCATGGCTTGGAAAAAATGCTCTAGATTCTTTGGTGCTGCTTGCAGAAAAATTGTTAAAGATATACGGGAAGAATAATAGAATTGAAAGCTGGGAGACTACTATGAACATTGGGACAATAAACGGTGGAACATCAACTAACCAAGTTTGTCCAGAAGCAGAGATGAAGATCGACTTCAGATATCCTGAGACCGATTCTATTGAAAATATTCTTGGAGTAATAAGAGAAAGTGTTGAAAAATTACAGTTGGATATTGATATATCGACATTGTCGACAGGGTTACCCACGTTTACAGATGTTAGTGACCCTGAAGTGAAGAAGTTTATTGATCATACTGAAAAAGCATTTGGAGAAAAAATTATTATTAAGCAAACGTATGGAGCATCAGACGCAAGGCATTTTGCTCATTTAAAGTGCCCCGTGATGATGCAAAAACCCATGGGCGGAGAGATTCACTCTAGTGATGAGTGGATGGATTTAACTTCAACAATGCAGTTTTATCAAGGGATGAGGGGTTATTTGGGATTGAAGGACTAGGTGGCGTGCTGTATACTAGAGGATAGTATGAAACTAGTTATTAAGCGCGCCAAGCCGAAACCTTTCCTTCCAATATGGGGAGGTTTTTAATGTAGTTTTCGCTCGAAACACACGGTTAAAACCTCCCGATTAGGGAGTTTTTTGTTTTTAAAACCTATGTTTAACCAAATAAAAGATACATTTATTGATTTAGTTAAAATTGATAGCCCAACAGGATTTGAGCTGAATATGGCTAAGTTCGTGATGGGAAAATTAGCTATCTTAGGTATTAACAGTGAAATGGATGTGATCGGTAATGTAATTGCTCATGTAAGCGGAGACATGAGAAAGGAAGTTTTGTTTCTTAACGCCCATTTGGATACTGTGGAGCCAGGGAATGGAATTGAGCCTGTTGTCGAGCCCGATGGGAGGATCCATTCCAAAGGTAATACTATTTTGGGGGCGGATAATAAGGGGGCGATTGCAGCGATATTGGAGGTTTTGAGAATATTCTTTAAGGATGGATTTAAAAAAAATCATCCGATCGATCTGGTGTTCACTGTGGGGGAAGAAGCCGGAAGCAGAGGGGCTTTGGGTTTAGAATATGAAAAACTGAGGGCGAAGAAGGGGTATGTGTTTGATGCCTCAGACGGTGATATAGGAGACATTGAAATCTCCGCTCCCTACTATAACAAACTTGAAATTTGGTTAACAGGCAGATCTTCTCATGCCATGGATCCTGAGTTGGGAACAAATGTTTTACCAGTTCTAGCAGCCGCAATGACTAAGACCAATCTGGGAAGAGTGAATGGAAGAACTTTGGTCAATCTGGGTTTGGTGACTGCTGGTACCGGAATTAATGTAATTCCAGGAGACGTGGAAGTCGTTGGAGAAGTGAGAAGCCACGATGAAAGTGAGCTTGAAAGGGTGACCAAGGAGATCTTTGACACTTTTGAAAGTGAGGCGAAGGATAAAGATATTGAAGTGGAAACAGCAGTCACCAGAGAAAACTATGGATATGAATTTTCGGTAAAAGATAAGTTTTTACTTGAGACAATGGGGAAGTTATCCAAAATCAACCTTGAACCGGGGCTGTTAAAGGTCTGGGGTTGCAGTGATGCAAATATTTTTAATCGCATGGGGCTCAAAGTCTTGAATATTGTCGATGGTGGGAGAGATTCACATTCGGTTGACGAGGAAATAACTGTTGACGAGCTTAAAAGCTTGGCAAAAGTGGTTAAAAGACTGGTTGAATAGGCTCAGGTGTAGAATATGGTATGTTTTGGGCAGAAATTCGTCCAGGCGTTGATTTTGTAAAAGAATCGGAAGCTTTTTTAGGTAAGAGCGATAGGGTGATGATGGCATTGGCGATGGCGGCAGAGGTCCATAAGGAAGATAGGAGGAAGACAACAGGAGAGCCATATCTTAATCACTGTGTGGCAGTAGCAAGTATTTTGGAGGCCTGGGGTGCAGATGAAGATGAGATCGTTGCCGGTTTATTGCACGATACGGTAGAGGATCATGCCGATGACTTGAATTTGGACACGATCACATTATATTTTGGGGAGAGAGTGGCCCATTTGGTGAGTGGAGTGACGAAATTTGGATCAGACTTTGAAACTCTAAAGAAAGTTACCAGTGAAAGTTTAATTGAACCGGGAGTGGCACTGATCAAGCTGGCCGATAGGCTGCATAACATGTTGACTATGGAGAAAATGCCTCCTTCAAGTCAGAGAAAGAATGCCAAAGAGACTCTTGATGTTTATGCACCTTTAGCCGAATCGTTCGGAATGTGGCAGGTAAAAAACTATCTTGCGGACATAGCATTCTCCTATACAGATCCTCGAAGATTTTCTGAAGTTAAGGAACTAATTGATAATGATCCGCGATTGAAGGCGGATTTTATGGAAAGGGAAACACTTGAGTTAGAGCAGGTTTTGAAAGGAGCGGGATTGAATGTGGTAGTTGAGCACCAAGTTGGTGGTTATTATGAATTGGCAGAAAAACAAAGAATGACAGTTCTCAGAGAAGATGGGCGTCCAAGAAGCTTTGAGGAAATAACCGATGTTGTCAGTTTTAGAGTGCTGGTCGATAAAGAAGAAGATCTGGCAGACTGCTATTTGGCGATGGGGTTGTTAAGGCTGTATTACGGAGAAGCTTTGGAGAAAAATCGGCATGATGACTATCTGGCGGAACCGGCGATGAACGGTTACAGCGCAATCCATGATACGTATAAGTTTACCGAAGGATGTATAGAAATAGCCTTTACTACCAAAGAAAGAGAGAATTTCAATAATTGGGGAGTCCTTCGTTTGTCAAGACAAACACATTCTGAAGATCCAGAAAAATTTAGCAGAAAGGTGGTCTTTACTCCAAAACGGGAATTGGTTTTCTTGGAGCCTACCGCCAGAGGAATTGATCTGGCATACAAAATAAATCCATTGTTAGGATTGAAGGCTGTGGCGCTTCGAGTAGATGGTGAGATCAAAGACCTATCTGATGTTGTAGGGAACGCTAGTTTGGTTGAAGTAATCACAGACATACATCAAACAAGCCCCAGAACAGAGTGGCTAAGTTACTGCAATGTTGAGACAAGAAGAATGATTGAGTTGCAGAAGACTAAGAGCGAGAGGGATGGGGTAGTTGAGAGGGGGAAGGAGATGTTGGCCGAGATGGTGCTGAAAGAGCGCGGGGTGTTGGAGCTGGAAGACCTTCCAGAAGGGGTGTTGAATAAACTATTAATAGATCTAGGATGCTGGAACGGAATTGAAAGCCTTTACTATAAAATGGCCTTTGGCTTGGACGTTGAGATCGTCAAGAAAAAATTAACGGATTTGGGGGTAGTAATGGGTTTGTATTCAACTGTTAGAGTGAAGGGTGAAAATGAAATTGGTGTTTCCGAAAATTTGGCGAGAATAATCGCCAGGAATGGAGGCGATGTTAGAAGAAGGGTGGAGACTGTTGACGAACAAGAGCGTTATGAAATGAGGGTACTGATGATCGTGGGTTACGAAGGTAAAAAAAAGATCGAACAAGAAGTCGGTGAGAGCTTTATTGAGTGGGAGATAGCTTGAACTTGACAGACTGGTAAAATATATATGGTTGAGTAATTTGAACACATTAATCAAAGCACTTGGAGAAGACAGGATCAAAAGGGATGAGAGTTTGTCGCATCACACCACTTTAGGTGTAGGGGGAAAGGCAGAATTATTTTTCAAAGCAGAAAGCACAGGAGAGTTGATCGGAGCTGTTCGTCTGGCGAGGAACTTGGGAATTCAGGTCACAGTGATTGGAGGAGGTAGTAATATTTTGGTGGGAGACAGGGGAGTTAAAGGTTTGGTGGTAAAGAACTTCAGTAATAGGATATCCGTGGGCAAGAAAAGAAAAAGGGCTGAGGCGTATCCTGAAAAAGTCGTTGAGACCAGATGGCAAAGCGATCTGGAGAAAGGAACATTCAAATACGAATTTGCAGATCTGAATTATGATGAGTGGGATGAGGAGAGAATTGAGGTAGTGATGGATAGCGGGGTCAGTTTGCAGGGAAGTATGGCCAGGCTGATTGATCAGGGGATCACTGGATTGCAGTGGTTTGCACGAATCCCTGGGACAATCGGTGGAGCGATCTATAACAACATTCATGGAGGAACCCATACGATCGGTGAGGTATTAGAGCGCGTTTCGATCTTGAACAAAGATGGGGAAATTAAAACTCTGTCTGCAAGTGAATTGGCAATGGGATATGACACTTCGAGATTCCACAAAACAGGTGAAATAATCACGGAAGTTGTGCTTGATCTGTTTTTGGGGGATAAGAGTCGAGCAGGAGCGGTGGCGCGTGAATGGGCAAGGAGGAAAGCCATCCAGCCTTCCCGGTCGGCAGGATGTGTGTTCAAAAATATTTCTGATATTGATCAGGAAAACCTTGGATATCCAACCTCATCGGCGGGATATCTGATCGAGCATGTGTTGAAAATGTCCGGATTCAGAGTAGGAGGGGCGATGATATCCGAATCGCATCATAATTTTATTATTAATACGGGGGAAGCTAGTGCTAAAGACTACCTGGCGGTAAAAGATGAAATTGTCAGGCGAGCTAAAGAGGAGTTAGGTATAGATCTAGAATCAGAAATTGTATTATTGGGAGAGTTTTAAATTATGAATACACAAACATGTTAAGAGGCATTTTAGTACAATCAGACGAATGAGTGGAACTATTAAGGTTACGGGTGGTAATAAGCTGAGAGGTGAAATATCACCAATTCCGAATAAGAATTCAATCGTGGCGGCGTTGCCTGCCGCAATGTTGTCAGACAAAGAGGTAGTATTCAAAAATGTCCCGGCAACTTCCGACGTGGAGAAGATCCTGGAGTTGATGAAACAGTTAGGGGCAGAGGTAAAGGAGTCTGGATTGGGCAACGTAACCATAAATTGTAGAGGGCTGCATTCATATACTGTCGATGAAAAAATAGGAGGGCAGTTCAGGGGGTCACTGATGTTTGTTGGGCCTTTACTTGCTCGTTTTGGGAAGGCAATAGTGCCCCTTCCAGGAGGTTGTGAGTTGGGGATGCGATCAATAGAGGCTCACACAGATGTGTTAAGCAAGGTAGGAGTAAAAATTTCCTGTCAGGGAGCTTTGGTGCATTTTGAAGCGCCGAAGAAATTGAAAGAAAAGTACCGTGTATGGCAGACCGAAGCCTCTGTGACTGCAACCGAAAATCTGGCGATGTATGCGGCAGGAATAAGGGCTGAGGTTGAGATTATCGATGCTGCCTGTGAACCTCATGTGGTAGACGTCTTGAGGCTTTTAACAGACATGGGAGCGAAAGTTGAGGGAGCAGGTTCTAACAGAGTAACAATAAAAGGAACGACTGTTCACAAAAAAGCCGATTTCTTACCACGTCCTGATTTTATTGACATTGCCGGGATGATCGTGGCTGTGGCGGTAACAGACGGACACGTTCGAATCAGAGGGGCAAATATTCCCGATATCGTAGACGGGATGATTAACTGGTATGAAATGTTCAATATTAAGATCGACAGAGAGGGAGATGACTTGTTGGTGAGTGTGGGTAAGGGTGGATTAGAAGTAGATGTAAGGAAACAGGGGTTCCCTATGGGTGCTCCCAATCTACCAAAACTATACCCAAGGCCATGGCCAGGTTTCCCGGTGGATGCAATTCCTCCGATTGCCGTGCTAGCGAGTAAGTCCAGAGGGCGGCTACTATTGATGAATTGGATGTATGAGAGTGGTCTGGATTATGTTAGAGAATTGAACTCAATGGGGGCGGATATTCTGATGATGGATCCCCAGAGAATAATTGTTAATGGGCCGGTCAAATTTAAGGGTGGGTCAGTGACAACTCCATCCGTAATACAGGCTTGCAAAGCAATTTTTCTGGCAGCCCTCGCGGACAAAGTGACAACCACTATCTACGGGGTCGACATTTTAAGACGCCGATATCCGAATATTTTTGAGGTCTATCGTTCCTTGGGGGCAGAAATTGAAGTCGTACCGGAGGTTTTGTCGGTGGGAAAGTAGATAGTCAATGAGAAAAATATTAATTAGAATATTTTTGTGAAAAAAAACATAATGGTGCTTTATGGTGGAGTTAGTCCGGAGCATGAGGTGGCAATCATCTCCGCCGTTCAGGCAATGAATGCCCTCAAGGGAGAGGGTTTTGAAGTAATCCCGGTGTATATAAGTAAAGAGGGTGAGTGGTTTATGGGTGGGGAAAATTACCTTAAACCAGATTTTTATAAAGATTTAGAAAAAGTAAAATCTTCCGGAAAGCAGGTGATTCTGTCGGCAAACAGAGGCTGGGGATTAATGCAAAAAGGCCTGTTGGGTTTTGCACCGGTCGGAGTACAGATAGATGTGGTCTTTCCGGTATTCCATGGAAGTAATGGTGAGGATGGAACTATCCAAGGATTGTTGGAGTTGGCCAACCTGCCCTACGTTTTTTCGGGAGTCCTCGGCGGATCTGCCGGTATGGATAAGTATGTGACCAAGAGAGTGGCCGAGGGGTTGGGAATGAACGTCGCCCCTGACAAGTTAGTAGTAAGAGAGGGGTGGAATGAAAGTAAATTGAAAACTGTTTTGAAAGAGGTGAAGTTCCCAGTATTCGTTAAGCCGGCTACGTTGGGATCAACCATCGGCATCACCAGAGTGGAAAAGCCTTCGGAGTTGGGGGATGCTATTGAAGTGGGTTTTCATTATGATGACAGGGTGCTGGTCGAGGATGGAATTGATTTGGAGAAGGAAGTTAATATTTCGGTATTGGGTAACGGCCCTTATGAGGTGAGTGTCACCGAACAACCGGTAACCAAGGATAAATTATTATCTTTTAAAGACAAATACATCGCCAGTTCCAGTAGTAAGACTCAGGGAATGGCTAGTGCAAAAAGGATGATCCCTGCTCCAATTACTAAAGAACAACAGGCAACGATCGAGAAATGGTCGAGAAACATATTCAGGGCAATAAACGGGAAAGGATTGGCCAGGGTGGACTTTATTATCGACGAGAAGGGAAAGGTCTATTTTAACGAGATCAATACTATTCCCGGATCTCTATCTTTTTATCTTTGGGAAAGAAGTGGATATCCTTTTGGGAAACTGGTGACTAAGTTAATTCAACTGGCCGAAGAATCCTGGGAGGAAAAACAGAAAAAAGTGACCGTATTTGAAAGCAATATATTGGCTGGTTTGGGGAGGTTGGGAGTCAAAGGCAAGGCTTAGAAAGTATCGGGGAGGTCGTTCTCGATCAAGATCCAGTCATACGTTTTTGACAGGTCTTCAACCAGTGGCCAAAGGTTGGTGGAGTTTTCGATATAGGAGAGGTTGTGTTTTAATTTTCCGGTAATTCCCCTTTCCAGATTGTTCGTTCGTTCCGACCGGCCAACAAGGATAACTTTGTCAAAAACACCCGAGCAGAGAGCGCCAATTTTTTGGTGAACAGGAGCAGTTTGTTTTCCCAGTTCAACAATCCCCGGAGTGATCAGAACCTTTTTACCTTTGATCTTTGACAGATCGTTGATCAGGGAAGTAAAACCTTCTTCATTGCTGCTGTAAGCATTATCTATCAGGATAGCTTTACCGAACCTTTTTAATTCAAGGCGGTGAGGAGAGGATTTTATTTTAGCGACCTGATCCTTGATGATCCGGTAAGGAACTTTCAGAATGATGGCCATGGAGATGGCGGATGTGAGGTTGTATAGATTGCTGGTGCCAAAGAGTGATGAGTTGAAACTGAGAGATTTCCCTTGGTGGGTAATGCTGAAAGAAAAACCTGAGGGAGTTAGTTTGTGAGAATGGGTATAGAAGGTGGCTTGGGGATCAGTAAGTGAGTAGGTAAGAGTTCCTTTATGTTTAGACAGTGACAGGTGTTCCTTGATATAAGGATTGTCCCAATTAACTAGCGCATGGGAGGGTTTAACGGCCTCAATTAGTTCGAATTTGGCGAGGGTGGTGTTGGTAAGATACTTGAACCTCTCTAAGTGTTGACTGCCAATGGCGGTAAGAATAGCGTATTGTGGAGGAACCATCCGAGTAAGTTCACGGATTTCTCCACGGATATATGCCCCCATTTCGCAAATAAAATAACGAGTTTTGCTGAGAAGCTCCAGGTCCACCACTTTGGCAATGCCAAAAACGGTGTTGTAGCTTTCCGGAGTTTTTACAGTTGGTGCATATGGTTGGAGGATGGTGCAAAGGAAGTCTTTGACCGAGGTCTTACCATATGATCCGGTGATACCAATCACGTCAAGTTTCGAGTGAGAGGTGATTGCTGATCGGACCCTCTCGACCGTGAGATAGCGATTAATTTTCTCGTAGGGGATAAGAGACAAGAGCGATAAGAATAGTAGGGGAAAGGGCGCCAATAGGAGAACCATGTCAAGAATCAGGAGAAGTAATAATTGTCCAGAATAGAAGAGGGAGAAATTGATGAGAGCCAGATAAAGAAGGCTGAGTTTTGTTATCAGTCCTGTCTTGGAAGTTTTCACCAGACCTTTTTTTGATGAGAGGGAATAAGTGAGGGGATGGGAGAGCCACCAGCTCAGAAACCTGGAGATAGAGTAGCCTTCCTGTTGGAGGACGGTGAGATGGGTCCGAAAAGGCTTAAGCATTTTTTCTGATGATACTTATTAGGGCGTCGGATAGTTTTTGAGGAGAGCTAAGATGCGGGGTATGGTTTGAGCCGTAGAGGACATAGAGGTCACAAACGGGAATGTTTTCTGCCAGGAATTTACCCTTATTGGGAATTTCTGTATCGCCACTTCCCCAAACAACCGAAGTGGGAATGGAGATGTTCTTCAATTTATCGGAGTAGTCCTGATAAATAATCTTATTGAGGACCTTTTTCTGAATTTCATTTGAGCTGTAATAGTTGGGAGAGGCAGTTTTCTTGAGAAGATAATTTTTTACGGATTTTGGGAAAACGTAGATGATCGGTTTGAAGGTTGAGACAAATTGTGACTTTAATGTTGGTCTGGTGGCTCTGATGTTGGCAGGGGAAACCAAAATGAGATGCTTGACCAATTTGGGATAACGAAGGGAGAAGTCAGTGGCGACCTGTCCACCGAACGAATGTCCCAAAAGAAAGATATTTTTCAATTTTAATTTCTCAATGAAAGATCGGATAAAGTCAGAGTACTCAACAACACCAGGGCTGCCGGGCAAGGGTTGGGTCTGACCGAAAGCCGGGAGGTCGAGGGCGATCGTGGTGAAATCTCCAGGAAGGAGTTGAATCAGATCTTCCCAATGTGCAGCCGAGTGTCCCCAACCATGAAGTATCAGGAGAGTTTTTCCACCGGTGCCGGTTTTTTCATAATGAGTGAGAAGGCCGTTGAGAGAAATGTTCATAGTTTATTCTAGACGAGACTGAGGATCTGCCGGTCTAGGTTGAGGTTTATTACCCAACATATGTTAGGTATATATTATATAGATGAGGTAAAATTGAGGCTATGGCAGCCTATGATTTTAAAGAAATAGAAGCAAAATGGAATTCCCGATACGAGGAATTTGAGGGATACGAGGGTGTGGATTTCAAAGAGGGCAAGGAGAAGTTTTTCATGCTGACCGAGTTTCCATATCCGAGTGGGTCAGGATTGCATGTGGGTCACGCCTTTTCGATGACGGGGGCGGACGTATATGCGCGTTTCATGAGGATGAATGGGAAGAACGTGATGTTCCCCATGGGTTGGGATGCTTTTGGACTGCCGACAGAAAACTATGCGATCAAGACTGGAATAAAACCGCAAGAGGCAACGAAAGAAAACACCGAAATGTACAAACGTCAGATGAAGCAGATGGGTTTTTCCTTTGACTGGAAGAGGGAGATAAATACTACCTTACCCGATTACTACAAATGGACACAGTGGATATTCGTAAAACTGTTTGAAAAAGGTTTGGCCGAAAAACAGGAGATCGCTATTAACTGGTGTCCAAAAGACAAGATCGGTCTGGCCAACGAAGAGGTGATCAACGGTAAATGCGAGAGGTGTGGAACTCAGGTCGAGAGAAGAACCCAGTCACAGTGGGTGGTAAAGATCACCGCATATGCAGATCGGTTGATCGAGGGTCTGAAAAATACAGAGTTTATTGAAAAGGTAAAAGCAGCACAAATAAATTGGATAGACAGAAAAGAAGGAGCGAAGATAATATTTAAATTGGCCGACGGTAGTGATGAACTGGAAGTTTTTACCACCAGACCGGATACGCTGGAGGGAGCAACTTTTATGGTGATTTCCCCGGAGCATAAGATCGTAGAAAGGGTGATGGATGACCAGTTGGTAGCAGGTTACGTCGAGGAGGCTAAAAAGAAGAGTGACATGGAGAGGGCAGAGCTTAATAAGGAGAAGACGGGAGTTTTCTCGGGACTTTATGCCATTAATCCATTGACCCAAAAAGAGATACCTGTTTGGATAGCAGATTATGTACTTTCCTCATACGGAACAGGAGCGATCATGAGTGTTCCAAGTCATGATGAGAGGGATGGTGAGTTTGCAAAAAAATATAATTTGGAGATAAATTGGACATATCAGCCCGATATGGGAATGATAGATAGAATTGAGAATGAAGGATGGGGGAAAAAGGCAGTTAATTATCATCTGAGGGATTGGATCTTTTCCAGACAACATTATTGGGGTGAACCAATTCCGATGGTATATTGCGAGAAGGATGGTTGGGTCAGCGTCCCCGAGGATCAATTGCCGGTAATTTTGCCTGAGATAGAAAAATATCAACCAACCGATAATGGAGAGTCACCTTTGGCGAATATACCCGAGTGGGTAAAGACGGTTTGCCCAAGGTGTGGTAGTTACGCAACTCGTGAAACCGACACAATGCCAAATTGGGCAGGGAGTGATTGGTACTTCCTGAGATTTTGTGATCCGAAGAATGAAAATGTGTTGGCTGACATGGAGAAGATGAAATACTGGCTACCGGTCGATATATATGTAGGTGGGGACGAGCACAATACCTTGCATCTTTTGTATTCGAGATTTATCTATCAATTTTTGTGGGATCTGGGAGTGGTACCAAATGAATATCCGGAGCCATATAAGAAGCGTTTATCTCACGGGATTATCCTAGGTCCTGACGGGAATAAGATGAGCAAAAGTAAAGAGAACGTGATTTTGCCCGATGTGGTGGCCAACGCACACGGAGCAGACACTCTAAGGGCTTACATGATGTTCATGGGACCGTTTGATGCGACCATGACTTGGAATGAAAGTTCTCTGTTGGGAGTAAAAAGATTTTTAGACCGATTTTATAAATACGTAGGTGAAAAGATTAAGGAGGGTCAGGGAGGTGTTGAGAGTGATAGGGAGATAAAGGTGGTGATCAACCGATTGGTAAGTGAGGTAGGAGCCGATCTGGAAAGCTTCAAGTTCAATACGACGATCGCAAAAATAATGACCGCTTTGAATAGACTTGAGGAAGGGGGAAACATATCCAATGATGATCTTAAGAAGCTGGTGCAAGTACTGTCTCCAATTGCTCCCTTCGTGGCCGAAGATCTATGGGAAAATTTGGGGGGAGAGTTCAGTATCCATGGATCAGTGTGGCCAAGTCACGACAAGCAGTACTTGGTTGATGAAACTGTTACAGTTTCTGTACAAGTAAACGGAAAACTCAGAGGGACGATAGTTGTCAGTCCCGATGCTGAGGAGCCTGTGGTGAGAGAGCTGGCGGAGAAGCAAGAAAGAATATCCGGATATCTGACTAAGGGTGAGGTAAAGAAGGTTATTTACATCCAAGGGAAAACAATAAACTTCGTGGTGGGATAAGAATTATTGTCCTGTGGTAATATAGCTTTATGCCAAAAATTCAACAACAGTTACAAACCAATACAACACCCCTTTTGGTGTTGTTACTAGTCGGGGCAGCTTTCTTCATCGGAAGACTGTCAGCTCAAGTAGAAACCCTAAAAAATGGGAACACTACAGCGGCACAACCGCAAGCACAAGTCGCAGGCCAGCAACAGCCGCAGACACCTACCGTTAGTATCGATCAGATAAAAGATCTTTTCAAGAAAAATTTAGTTACATTTGGAGATGCGAAAAGGAAGATATTATTTGTTGAAGTATCTGATCCCAGTTGTCCATATTGCCATGCAGCAGCAGGTCTAAATACGGATTTTTATAACAGCTCACCTCAGTTTAAGCCGGTCTCAGCAGGTGGAACTTATAAACCTCCAGTACAAGAAATTAAGAAATTGGTTGATGAAGGTAAGGCATCGTTTGTTTGGATATATCAAAATGGACACGGAAACGGTGAAGTGGCCAGCAGAGCTTTGTATTGTGCCAACGACAAAGGTAAATTCTGGGAAGCTCACGACATGCTATTTACCGGTGAAGGGTACAAGCTGATCAACGAGGTCGTGAAAAACGACATGGGTAAATCAGCAGAGATGGCGGCTTTCCTAAAATCAGCCGTGGACGAGAAATTCATAAAAGATTGTTTGGATAGTGGTAAATATAATTCCAGGCTAGGTGAGGATGCCAGTTTGGCAGCTTCATTGGGAGTATCGGGAACACCTGGTTTCTTTGTGAACGAAACCAACTACCCAGGTGCTGTTAGTTTCTCAGACATGGAGACAGTGGTAAATGCGGCTTTGTAAACAGAAGATTAGTAGAACTCTTTTAAAAAGTCTCCCACGAGGGAGACTTTTTTTGATCTTCTTATTCTATTGTGAGGACGCCTTTTATTTCCGGGTGGATAGAACAGTGGAAAGGATAGCTTCCGGGTTCAGAAGGACCTTCCATGTCGATTGGCTGGCCAGCTTCAATGAGACCCGAGTCAAAGGTGCCGGTATCTGACGTAACCGAGTGAGGGATAGAACCGTTGTTAATTATGTTAATAAGCGAGTTGGGTTTAGCTCTGACTTCGGTGGGGACAAAACCACTGTCGAGCATCCTGATCTCACCAGTATTTCTTTCAATTCCAGGGGGAGGGGGGGTGACTCGTCGGAATTGTTCGGGGATGAGCTTGTTACAGCCGGAAACCAATACTCCGAAGATAAATATAAGTAGTAAGAAAGGAGTTCTTTTGAATCTCATATCTTTTTAGGTCACTGAATCCCCAGCTTTTCTTCTATCCTTTTGATTCTATCTTTAAGCTCTTGGTTCTCTTTTTCGAGCTTGTCGATCCGTGAGGAAGTTTGATTTATGTCTGGATCAAACCAAGACACATTAACAAAAGTCATGATTTTTCCTACTATTCGGATTGGTTCCACCATCTGCAGGCCAGGTAATGTCAGCAATTGAACTGACATTTGGACAGTTGGCACTGTTCCAATTTTCGGTAGATTCTAAGGCCTTACCAACAATGGTTCCGGCTTTGACAGATTTCATACCTGTCCCTTGAATTGATGAGGATGAAATCGGATCTCCCTTATATATAGTGCCTCCTTTAGAAGTGACTACGACCGGAACACGACCGGAAAGGGCAATTGCTGGTTCGTATGGGTCAATCTGAGGAGTACCTCCCGGGTTGATCGAAACCTGGCTACCAAAAATAGTAATTGCAGGATTAGTTGAAACAACACCAATCACTGTCGGGTCGTTTGGATGCGAGGCTGCACGTACGGTTCCTACTTGATTGGCTGCGGGAGAGTTATCTACACTCATGATGAAGCCGGGTTTGGCGGGGAGGAGACTATAATGTCGTTCGGCCAAGTCAACAGCACAATCTGCGCCTGCGGAAGCACATGTGCCATTCAAAACGCCGTTGCCGCTTTCATCAACAGTAAAAACGTTTGTGTTAGATCCATTCCTAACAATAAAAAAAGAAGCATTAGCACTTGTGGCTTGATTATCGTCCAGTTCTGCTATTACATTATTATTACCATTGAGCCACAGATCATTAACTGACTGTAATGTTAAATCAAGATTTGCACCAACAAGTTTAATCCAATTTGAGGAGTTGCCGATGTTAACTTGTCCGGTGAATAAGTTGACACCCGTACCTGATTGGGTGTATGCACCATTAGTCGTAATTCCTGATATGCCGGTCATGACACCAGTAGTAGATATATCCCAATCTGAGGAGCTGACAGCAATTGTATCAAGGCCATTACCCAGTGTTAATATACCGGCCAGAGTAACGGCATTTAAAGTGTTGCCTATAGTGACTGTTCCAGTTGAAGTTCCGGTGTTGATATTAGTGGCGAAATTAGAGGATGCGTTGAGACTGACAATACCTCCGGTGCTGGTGATGGCAGCATTATTCGTAATTCCTGATATGCCTGTCATGACACCAGTAGTAGATATATCCCAGTCTGAGGAGTTGACATAAATTGTTCCCGACCCTCCGCCTAGGTTCATCGTTCCAGTTCCATTGGTGAAAATAGATAAAGCTTCGTCCGTGTCGTAGGAACTTATCGAGGCGGTCCCGTTATATCCCAGCATAAGGGCGGGCATATAAGTTTGGGTTTCGTATACAAGGAGATCCCAATCTCCACTGTTTAATGCATCGATTCCTCCACCGGAAGTGTTCACATGGGCGAATGCGGTAGTAACGCTAGCGGTATTAGGAAGCAATTGTGACCCGTCAGCGCTAATAATCAATTGGCCATCTACACTGAAACCGTCAGTAGCACCAACGCTTCCTACAACATCCAGTTTGCTGGCTGGGGTGATGGTGCCGATACCGATAT
>Ga0075857_130_pt1 | contig 14203 bp, 8 predicted proteins | sample RifGroF2_FD_67959 | JGI IMG/M metagenome (GOLD analysis project Ga0075857, IMG submission 67959) | Microgenomates (Collierbacteria) bacterium GW2011_GWF2_44_15
ACCCGTGACTTTACTGCCGAATGGGACCAAAGATGGGGATACGGACGCTACCGCGCCGACCTCTCCCTCGCCTATGGCACAGCCGGAGGCATCCTCACCTCTACCATTTTCTTCTGGCTCTTCCCCATCCGCCTTGTGATCTACATTCTCGTCCTCATCGTCTCTGTCCTGATGGTCATCATCCTGCTCAACAAGAAAGGTAGAAAACACCAAGAGGAACTCGAGAGAGAAGTCACCGAACTCAAGAGAGAATTAGAGGAAATTGAGGAAAAGAAATGATTGACTGCCGTGAAACTGAGAGCCATCATTCTTGCTCTTAGCCTACTCAGTAGTTTAATCTGGACCCAATCGATTCTCGCCCAAACAACTATTGAAGTCACCCCCGATGGTCTCCCTGTCTCTGCCAGCGTACCGGAACAAGCCTTCAATCCTCCTACATTAATTGCTCCAAGCAACAACTCGGTCACCAACAATCCGCGAGAACCTTTCTCCTGGCGCCGCTCTGATCCGCTGCCCTCCACCCCACTCGACCACCATGACTTCTATATCGACGATTCATTATTCGCTCAGGGAATTCCCGATGGTATTACCAAGACCGAATTCTATTTCTACACTATCGAACGCATCGATGATGTTTTTCATCTCTATCTCAAAACAGACCTCTCGGAAGGCTACCATACCTGGAAAGTGATCTCTTACAACTCTTCCGGCCTCTCATCCCAATCTGAAACCTGGACTTTCTATATCGATTCCGTCTCCCCATTCATCAAATTAAATACAGTTGACAACAACGATCTCAACTGGGATACCCGTGATCTGACCACCATTCCCGGAGTCGAACTGCGCTATCTTTATGTCACCCAAGATCCTCTTCTTTCCGGCGAGACCGAGCCGGGCGTCAACCTCCAGTACACACTACTCTGTCCTACGGGTATCTCTTCATGCACCAGCCCCACCCAAACGTACAACTATCCGGACGGTAATTTCCAACACCGCTTCTACGGACTTCTGCCCAACCGGACCTACACCGTCTATCTCTCGGCTACCGACGCTGCCGGCAACTCCGTTATCTTCCCGGTTTTCTACCTCATTCACCTATCCGGCCCGGCAGGAATATTCCCCCCCGGTGCCCCGGTGACGCCGATTATCCCTCCTGTAACCCCTCCGGCTCCGGCACTTCCAATCCTCCCCGTGCCTACCACAATCATAGAACCTCCCGCCCTCTCAGAGATCTTTATTCCCGCGGAGTTTCTTCCCGTTCCACCCTCAGCCCCGACTCCTCCGCCTGCCACCCTGGTTATAAAACCGGAACCCTTTAACTTCATCCCACTGTTACAACTACTCCTGGTCTTTGGACTTCCCTTGCATTTGGCCATGACTCAATTCGGCACAGCCACTAAAGCGTCACTAACACACAAATTCCTTCTCATACTTCTCTATCCATTCATCGGAAAAAAGAAATTTATGACTCATCCGTTTACCACAGTAGAACTTTATGACACCTTTATCACCTACAAATCCTTTGCTCATACGGTCAGTGACATCCTTGGCCAATACTCTCTTCCGGAGCCGCTCCCCAAATCTGTTTTCGTCAAAGCCTATCATCGGGACAGAAAATTTAAACATGTAATCATTCCTGGGGGACGATTTGCCAATGCATGCCTGTTTCTTCAACCTGAACCACACCCAAGTGTCCTAGAACGGCTTCAAAAGCAATCAATGAGGATTCGACCATTTCCACTAGGACTAGGGATCATGACCTCTGCAGTAGCTCTCTTCTTCATACCGTCATACGGCCTTGTTCTTTACCTCTACCTCTGCCTTCAAGCCACCTTCTCCGAATACTTCTACCCCAAGATTGGTGCAACCCCAAGCGACCTCACCAAACGGTAATTACCCTTTCACCAAAAAATGCTCACCCAGAGATAGGCGAGGAAAATAAAAAGGGGATTTGACAAATTTATTTGCAACAAATCCTTGACCTAAATGAGCTAATAACCCCAAAATGATCATCTTGGTGTAAAAGCCAATGACGGATCTCCAAAAAAAAATAAATATAAAACTAAAGTAGTTTTATGAGCAAATTTTTGTTCAAAAAAAGTCAAATAATCTAGTAAAAAATGGTAAACAACCAAATATTTTCAAATGTATACAAAAGTTACCCTACAGGACATACAAAAATATTTGACCTATCTGCAATCCAAAATAGTGACAACTAACATGGAATACAGCTTTAAGATAAAAAAACAAGATATAAATTTTTTCAAATATAAAAATAAAAGATATCGATACCCTCCCGGGGGGTATATATTAATTTCAACCGGCAAAATCAGATAGTTAGCGTGTTCTAGTAAATTATACTTTAGGATATTTGGTAAGGTTGTAAAGAAAATTAATCATTGGTAATGGAACTCCAAACCAATCAAAAATATGATAAAAACCGAAAAAATTTAATTTCTACGGGCTTCATCTTATATAAAATACATAAACAAATTGACCAGATATATTTGCGAAGTAATTCGCAAAAAACAATATGATGCATACGATTAACAAAGTTAGGCTTTAGCACAAACCAATAGTGTTCTGTTCCCCTTTTTTCCTCAAAAAAGCCTCAAACCGCCCTACACAATGGCCCAAGAAAGGCGTCTGAGTGTGGATCTGGGTAACATTAACAAAAAAATATTCTATTCTTTTAATTAGACTCTTGGAATTTTCGATGCTCAATACCCAATCAACATCGTTACCGGTAATTGATTACTTAAACACAATATATTTACTGAATAAAAATAAACGAACTACGAACCTGGCTAGGTACGATAAGTTTAATAATAAGCACTCAGTAGAACCAGAGCCCACGAACCTAAGGATCTTTGACTCTACTACACCGAAAAAAACAATTGTAGGATGCCAGTAATTGATAAAGAAGTTGAAAAACCTAATCTCATCAATCAGATGAGGAATAAAAAGGAAAAAGGCAAAATATCTAGAAAAAATACAAATGAGACACATTCCAAGCTAAGTATTACTATTCTATACATAGTATATCAAACGTGATGTTCCCTTATCATTTGTGAAAATCGTCGAATATTCAATAAACGCACAAATATAAATTAGATTGCTCCTATTTCCGCAAGATAAAATATATCTCCGCAATTCACCGCAAATGATCTTCGGCTTTCCGCACACAAATCTGTTCATATAGACCCTGCTAATGTCATGGAAATGGATCATTCATCCCCCTGTTGACAACTCAACTCCTGCTTATTATATTGGTATATAGACGTCTAATATCGTCTAATCTGAACCTAAACAATGTTATCAACAGCTGTTAATAAAATGATCATCAACGACTACTCTCAAATCACTGAAGACTCAGTCAACACTTCCTTCAAGGATGTACTCCTGGCTGGTGCCGTAGTTGTGCTTCCGATCTTATTCCTTCTCCTGATCTCAAGCCAATAACACCGATTAAAATGAGCCTGCCAACCCCCCAAGAGCTCCTAAAACACTTCGCAAGCTTCCTCATTGAGGCTGGACTCTCGGCAGTCTCCGTAAAGAACTATCTCTCCGATATCCGGCACTTTCTAAACTTCATTAACAATATCCCATCGAATACAACTCCACCAACAGTTGAGGAGGTATTTCAAAACCTAACAAAGTATGTCAATCTATATACAGAATACCAGCGAGCTCTCTTTACACCGATAAATTCCACTAATCGCAGGCTTGCTTCTATCAGACGCTTCTCAACATTCCTTTCTTCTAAATTCCGCACGCCTGAAGGAGTACCCGGTCACAATATATCACCCACCCCGAGCGCAAAACTATCAGGACTACCGATTCTCACATCTCCAAAACCGGAGTCGACCGGTAAGGATGCTATTGCCAGAATCTTGTCCCAATTTAGGACTTATCTGGAGTCCGAGAAAAGGTCCCACTCTACTGTTAAAAACTACTTGTCTGACCTCAATCACTACCTCCACTGGAGTGCCAATGACACCCCATTTACCCCTCACACTTTGGAATTAGTTGTTTCGGAAAATCAACTATCGGCCTACATCACCTACCAGAAATTAAATCATACCAGCACTTCTTTGATTGCCCGCCGACAATCGTCCGTGAAAAAATTTGCCAAGTTTTGTGCGGATGAAAAATACATTTCACGAAATCCTTTTGAAAGAGAGACTATCATTACTCCCTTGGCTCCATTTTCGTGGCTGGAAAGATTAACCAAGCGCAAAAAGATAACTGTTACCGATCGTGAAAATGAAAAGCCTTCGAGGCTAAAAACATTATACAGAAAGTATAATGAGCTTCCGTTTACACCCTATCTTCACCTCGCGCTTCTTGTCCTAGCTACTACTGCTATGGCTACCTTCGCCTACGACCAAATAATCAACGCTGTCTTCCCTGCCCAAGCCACTACAGCCCTTGTCAGACCGGCTCGTCAACTTTCCTTTCAAGGTCGTCTGACCGATTCCGGCGGTACTCCTATCACCACTGCTACTAGCGTAGTGTTCCGTCTCTATGATCAACTTGCACCACCGGGGACACTCCTCTACTCAACCTTAGCTACCTGTTCGGTGGATCCTGATCAAGACGGTATCTTCAACACCTTAATTGGTGACGGTGTCTGCGGAGCAGAGATACCCGCCAGCGTATTCTCCGATAATCGGGATGTTTTCATCGAAGTCCAAGTCGGAGCCGAAACCCTCACCCCCCGTCAACAAATCGCTACCGTTGGTTATGCCCTAAACTCCGAAACCATCCAGGGGTACCCTGCTTCTCCATCAGCAACTGAGAATACTATTCCAGTAATGAACAATGATGGGGATATCCTTTTGGGATCTGCCTCCCCCGACATCATTTCCAGTTCAGGTACATTTAATCTGGAAGGCCAGACTCTTACACTCACTACCACAACCGGTTCTGGCGGCAACATCATTATCCAACCCGACACCGCCGGAGCAGGTAATGTCCAGATCCTCACCTCTTCCGCTACAGGTGATCAACTCAGGATCCAAAATGCCAATCTCACCAGCGGTAATCTCATCAGCGGTTACGTAGGGAATGATAGCGACTCCCCAGGATTACTTGCACTTTCATCTGGTTCTACCGAAGCAGTAAAGTTCTCTGTCAGAGCTGATGGCCAAACCAAGATCACTACTGATGCCACTCTGGCCGACGGAGCTCTAATTGTGAATCAGCAAGGGGCTGGAGACATCTTCACCGCCTCTCAATCAGGCACCAATAAATTTGTAGTCAAAAACAGTGGTTTTGTCGGGATTGGAACCACTTCCCCGCAGGCTTTACTGGAAACAAGTACTGTTGCAAATTCTAGGTTTGTTCGTCTTGGCGGAGGAACAGTCAATATCAGATTCAGCGATCAAGGATTAAAAACCCTACTCACCTTAGAGAATCTTATTACTTCAGGTCAGACTACCGATTCCGGCATTTCAACTGTCTACAACTTAGCACAAACAGGAGATGCTACAGCTAGAAAAGCTGGAGGAATTGATGTTGCTATGGAACAAGAATGGACATCAACTGCTTCAACGAATGATAGTTATATGAGATTTTTCACTACACTCAATGGTACTTCTGGTGAAAAAGTCAGAATAACCAGTGCAGGCAATGTCGGTATCGGCCTTACCGACCCTCTTGCTCCTCTTGACGTTGCCGGCGATATATATACGTCAGGTGGCATCTCAACTTTCAGAACAGCAGTCACCGACGGCACCATCGAGGCTACCCAGTTCTGTACCGATGATACCTTAAATTACTGGCAAAGATCTTCCGGCTCACTAGCTCCCATCAACATTACAGACTCAGTCAACATCGGCTCCACTGCTACCGCTTCTGCCTATGTTCATCTCGCTGGTACTTCCGGAGAAAATTCCTTTATTAACACTGGAAATTTTGGAGTAGGCACAACCTCCCCCACAGCCAAGCTTGATGTCAATGGAACGGCCTCAACATCGGGCACTTTGTCTTTCAGAGGTACCACCGACCCTAAAATAGACATTCTAAATGGCGAACAACTCGGATTACGTTTTAGTCCGGGCGGTGACGCAGGACTAGTAGAAAAAATTGTCTTTGAAAAAGATGGCGACATTACCATGACAAACGGCCAAGGAATTCAGTGGACTGACTTCAACGCAAAGATTACCGGCAACACTAGTGGAATTAGGATAAATGCTGTCGCGAATACCGACTCTTCGACCACCAATGGATTCAGAGTTACCTCAACTTCAACTGGAGGAGCAGTCAACTATGCATCTTCGATATACGCCACCAAATCCGTTGCCGATGCTTTCAGCTACAACAATCTATATTTGGTTACTAATATAACTGCCGACTCTGGAACACAAAATCTTGTTAGAGGTATGCTCAATACGATTAGATTAACTGGTACATCTACCATCACCACAGCCTACGCCCTTCACGGCCGGGTCGATAACGAAGATACAGGAACTATAGGAAGTGCTATGGCTGCCTTTCTTGATGCAAATATTAATTCAGGAGGCGGAACAATCGACAATAACTATGGTCTTTACATAGGTAACCAAAATGTTGGTTCCTCTTCAAACTTCGCCATTTATACCAATGCCGGCAGTGTATTGCTCAATGCTGGCGGAGATGCCAATACCGATTTCATTGTCAGAGGAGACACTGATAATGCACTAATATATGCGGACGCGTCAACTGACAAAGTAGGTATCGGCCTAACTAACCCCAGTACCAAACTTCACGTTTCAGGAGATATTCGCGTCACCGGTGCATATTACGACTCAAGTAACGATCCCGGTGGCTCTGGACAAGTCCTCTCGTCAACTGTCACCGGTACGGACTGGATTGATGCTGCCGCAGCATCCACTCCTGCAGCAGAATTATGGCAAAGAAACGCAGGGGCACTATCTCCGACCGAGCTCTGGAATGACGTCCTCACGGGGAGTACCGCCACAGCCTCTGCCCTTGTAAGGCTCCCGGGCACCATCAATGAAAATGCTTTCTTCAATCTTGGTACCGGCAAGGTTGGTATTGGCACTACCACACCACAGTCTCCCCTTTCGACATACATTAACAGCACTGCCGTGTCCAATACAGGTGTCTTAATCGAGCAGGACGGTACCGGAGATGCAGCCATAACCTTCCTGCTTACCGGCACGCAAAACTGGTCTGCTGGAATCGACAACAGCCTGGCAGATAGCTTTGTCATCTCCCCCTCGATTAACCTTGCGAATTCTCCCTCCATAATAATTAAAACCACTGGTGAGATTGGTATTGGTGTCACCGACCCACTTGCTCCTCTCGACGTTGCCGGCGATATATATACGTCAGGTGGCATCTCAACTTTCAGAACAGCAGTCACCGACGGCACCATCGAGGCTACCCAGTTCTGTACCGATGATCAACTACTGGCAACGCAATGGTGGAGCGCTTGCCCCGGTAAACCTCACCGATGATGTTCTTGTCGGTAGTGCTGCCACAGCCTCAGCCTACGTCAGACTTCCTGGCACCATCAATGAAGATGCTTTCTTCAATCTTGGTACCGGAGGAGTCGCCATTGGTCTTACCACCACTACCTTTAGTTTAGAGGTCAATGGTACCGCTAGAATAAATGGTGACTTTACCATTGGAGATGCCACTGGTGATGCTGTCACTGTTAATGCCGATGCCTGGACATTTGTCAATGCCACCACAGTTGCCCTTGCCAACGTAGTCAACTCCCTTAACTTTGACTCAAACACTCTTACCATTGATGCTCTTAATAATAGAGTCGGTATTGGGGTCACTGATCCTGATCAGGCGCTTGAAGTTAATGGCTCAGTTCACATAAATGATCATTTGATAGTTGATGACAACACTACTCTCGGAGACGCAGGCACAGACACTGTCACAGTAAATTCCGGCATTTGGTCCTTCGTCAATCCAACCACAGTCGCCCTCAATGACTCTGTTAACTCACTCAACTTTGATTCCAATACCCTGACCATAGATGCTTTGAATGAAAGAGTTGGTATTGGTCTAACAAACCCCACCTACACTCTTGAAGTCGCCGGCTCGGCAGCAATAAACGACAACCTCTACATCGGTGATGCCATAACTGATACAGTCACTGTCAACTCAGGAGCGTGGACCTTTGTCAATGCCACTACTGTCGCCCTCGCCAATGTAGTCAACTCCCTCAATTTCGACACTAACACCTTCACCATAGACGCCCTGAATAACCGGGTCGGTATCGGGCTCACTAACCCTGGTTCAACCTTTTCCGTTCTGGGAAATACAAGTATTGGTGCTACCTACGCCACTGTGGCAGCTCCGACGAGTGGCCTTCTGGTCGAAGGTAATGTTGGCTTTGGAGTCACCAATCCGGGATCGGATCTATCTGTATCCGGAGGGGTTGGTATCGGCTCCGGCGCTTACATCACCGGCGCTGCTCCCACTAACGGGCTCATGGTTGAGGGTAATGTTGGTATCGGTACCACCAACCCCTTAGCTAACTTACATGTTGTTGGTGACGCCTCTGTTTCCGGATATACCTACATCGGCTCAGGTATTAGACCGGCCACAGACGGCCTCAAACTTCAGTTTAAATCAGGTCTGAACACTTGGGCAGATGGTTTGACTCTGATTGAGAATGCAGCTACCAACCAAGTCTACGTCATGGTCAATGGAGCTCTCATCCCTCAAGCCGAGAACAACGCCTACTTTACCCTTGGATCGGGTGCTCTGGCTTGGACTGCTGCCTACCTTGTCGATGGTGTGTATAACGACGCCGGCACTCTAACCGTCGATGTGGCCAATCGTCAACTTGAGGGCGGAGCTTGGCAGGTATACAACACTACTCTTACCGTCACTAACAATGCCGACTCAACCAAAAACATTGTTTTCGATCCGACCGGCACTACCAGTACCATTACCGTTGGTTCAGGTGTCGGCAAGATCGATGTAGGAACTGTCGACCCTCCATATTCTATCAATGGTGAAAAATTCTCCACCTACTTCTCTTCCATGATTGGAGTTAAAGAAGAAGTCACAGGAAACATTAGCACCAACGAGTATGTTGATGGAGTTGGCTACAGGTACGTGATGGACATCCTTCATCAACCACAGGGCTCAGATCTCTGGGTTTTCTCAAAAACAGCTAACTTAAAACTAAATTTGGACAAACTGACGGTGCTGCTCACGGCACAATCTCAAGCCAAGGTCTGGTACGAAGTCGATCATCAAAATGACCTTATTGCCTTCTATTCCAGCTCACCCTCCACAATTTCCTTCCGTATGACCTCTCCCAGATTCGATTACGAAACCTGGACCACCAAAACCCCCGATCGCAAATCAATCGGTTTCGTCCTCAATGACCCGGATACTATTCCCGCAGTCATAAATATGCCTGAATACAATGCGGAGATCGTCAAAAAATCGGATCAGCTTTATGTCCTCAACACCAACGGTAAAGAAAATCGCGAGGTCGGTGGTTTCTTCACTGCGCTGATTGCCAATCTTAAAGCAGGTATGGCCGTTATCTCAGAAGTAGTCGCCGACAACATTACCGTCAAACAAAAACTGATATCACCTTTGGCCGAAATTGACTATTTGGAGACCATCGACGCTACTGTATCCGGCATTCTTTATGCCGACAACATTGAAGGTGGCACCGTCAACTCCCTCAATGACCAACTTTCTCTTCTCTCCGGTCAATACTCCACCGCTTCTGCCATTCTTGCAGATCTTCAGGCAAAGTACGGCAACTATGACACCCTTATGTCAGAGGCAAGTACATCGGGAGACGTCCTGAACATCGCCGACCTGGGTACACCCACCGCCTCCATCCCCGCCGATCTTGTGCTCACCTCAGTCTCCACTCAAAACTTGATCGCCGTAGATGCTCAGATCAACGGCACTCTGCTGGCCAACTCACTCAACTCCATCGGCTCAGATCTATATATCCAGCCTGATGGCAATCACCAGGTGCACCTACTGGCAAATCTAATGATCCTCTATCCCAATGGCCGGGTCGTCATCAACGGAGATCTACTCCTGACCGGCACTCTCTATGCTGAGGCCGTCGATACCAAAGAAGCTACCATCTCCGGCAAACTGGCTCTTGGTACACCCACTAGCCCCAGCTCCTCGGATCAACTATTGTCTCTCTACAATCCTGATGGTAATCTGGTGGGTTCGGTCAATGACACCGGTTCGGCCGACTTTAAACAAATTGCTACCGGTGAATTGATCATCGCCGCCGGAGAAAATGCCTCCGACGCCTCCGCCTCAGGAACCACCAACTCAAACGCCACCATCGGCACGGCCATTCTTCCTGCCGGACAAACCGAAATTGCCATCGCCTCCGCCAAGATGGACAACAACACCCTCGTCTATCTCACTCCGGTTTCGGACACCAAGAATCAGGTTCTCTTTGTCAAGTCAAAACAGGCAGGCATTGGCTTTACGGTTGCTGTCGGTTCGAATAACAATACCCAGGACATTCATTTTAACTACTGGCTGGTAAAGACTAAATAATTACTGATAAACTAAATTATGAACCGCAAAGGTTTCACCCTCATAGAAATCCTCGTCGTCGTCATGATCCTTATCATCCTTGGCATGGGTATACTTACCATCCTCAACCCCATGACCCAGATCCTCAAAGGTTATGACACCGTCAGAAAAACCGACCTCGCCAAACTGAAGGCTGCTTTTGAATCCTACTATGAAGACCATGGTTGTTACCCGGAACAAAGCCTTTTGGAAAATTGCGGAGGTGATGACCTCGATCCATATATCAATCCCATCCCCTGCGATCCCAGCACCAAAGAACCTTATCTACTCTACTATTACCCTCAATCGTCGTGCCCTCAAAACTTCGTGGTCTACACCGAGCTCACCAATATTTTTGATCCGTCTGGCTCAAACATTCCCTACTGTGATCACTACTATGCCGTCTACAGTCCGGGGACCAACGAGACCATCGTTGTTGCCGGTTGTTCTGGTCGGGAAATTTGCTCACGCCTGTACGGCTGTGTCAGTGGTGCGTGTACTCTCATCGCAGAAGATTCTTTTCCCCTCTGTTATCCCAGTTATTGTGAAGATCCAACCTGCAACCTAAGATGTGACAACCCCAGCTACGAATGTATTGCTAACTAACTGATATCAGAGAATCTTTCAGGCCTTCTATGCCTTGACCATTGCCACAGGAAACATTGAAAACTGCAATTTTCTTTTTCTTAAACAACTTCTCGATCTCTTTCACCGTATTCTCGTCCACCAGATCGATCTTATTTATCACCACCAGCTCTTTTTTGGCCGCCAGTTCAGGACTGTATTTTTTTAGCTCTTGCCTGACCGCTGTGTAATTCTTCCACACCATCTCCGCACTCATAGGTTCGACCGAAACCAGATGCACCACTACTTGCGTTCTTTCTATATGCCTTAAAAACTGTACTCCCAAGCCTTTACCCTCACTTGCTCCTTCTATAAGCCCGGGGATGTCGGCGATCACCTTGGATATATTTTTGTGTTTTAACACTCCCAGGTTTGGTTCCAGTGTGGTGAAAGCATATGAGGCAATTTTCGGTCTGGCAGCAGTCAATACGCTCAACAGCGTCGATTTACCTGCATTAGGTAACCCGACCAAACCGATGTCGGCCAATAGTTTCAGCTCTAACTCAACATCATATTCTTCACCGAACTGACCTGCTTCGGCAATTAGCGGTGTGGTTGTCTTGGCGCTCTTAAAATGAACATTGCCTTTACCTCCATGACCACCTCTGGCGATCAATATCCTTTTTTCGGCCTCATTCATGTCAATTTCTCTCTCTTCGTACCCGAGGATTCTTCTCTGAGGTATCAGTCTACCAAGCGTTCCCAGCTTCATACCCTTGACTCTGATCTCCTTTTCCCGGATTTCATCTATCGGAAATGCCCGCAGCTTCACAAAAGTACCCATTGGTACTCTGATCACCAGGTCCTGACCTTTAGGACCTGCTTTTTTCTTTCCCAGTCCCTTACCCCCATTTTCGGCTTCATATTTTTGTCTGTGGGCAAAATCCTGCAGGGTATTTAGGTTCTGGTCTGCCTCAATCCAGACATTGCCACCCTTTCCACCGTCACCGCCATCGGGACCACCCTTAGGAATGAACTTCTCTCTCCTAAAAGATACCGCCCCGTCTCCGCCGCGTCCTGCTCTAATGATTAATTTCGCTGTATCCACCATATATGTATATTTTACATCACCTTAGTCATCCAAACCTGACGAATATATCAATCTATAGATCTCTATCTCAAATATGCCAGAGGATCACCCAGCCCGTTTGTCATTCTGATCTCAAAGTGAAGGTGGTTTCCTGTCGAACGGCCGGTCGATCCCATTTGTCCGATCACATTCCCCCTCTTTACTGTCTGACCGATCACCACCGAGATCTTCGACAAGTGAGCGTATAAAGTTCTGTATCCGTTACCATGGTCGATCATGACCCTGTTCCCATATCCGGAGTTGTCCGGCCAGCCTGCTACTACCACTGTCCCCGAGTCTGCAGCCAAGATCGCTCCTCCATCCCGGTTTGCGATGTCTATCGCCTTATGCCAGGACTTGAAACCTTGAGTGATCTTTCCCGCAGCCGGCCAGATCCAGGAACCGGTTGCCGAAATAACACCCGCACTTGGGGTCATCTGCTGAGCCAGATTGTTTCTAGGAGCGGTCACCGGTTCATCAGGCATTTCACCGTCAGGTACAACTAATGTCTGGCCAATAGCAATGGCGAAGGTCTCATCATTGGAAAATTCGTTAAAGGGAAAGTCGACGATCGCCTGGGCAGAAACGTTATAGCGTTTAGCTACGGAATAAATCGTTTCACCACTCTTCACTGTGTGGATCACACCGGAAACAGGTGGAATCTGCAGTGTCATTCCTGCCCTGACCTTCTTTTCCTGCACCCCCTTGTTTAGCCATTTGATTGAGTCGACATCAACTCCAAACTTCTTAGCGATTGAGGCAAAAGTCTCCCCCTCTTCGACCTTGTACTCGGTTACCTCAGCCCTGGGCTTGTCGGAAACTTGAGTCATTGTGTCCACAGCCATAGCATTATCAGAAGTTAATCCTAAAACCTGAGCACCGGCAGTTGGAGTTACGTCCTGAGCAAAGACTATTCGATTGCCCAAACCGGAAGATAACATTGCTTGGGCCTGAGTATCATTAACCACCAAAGACGGACCCATGGTCACTCCCAATACCAACACCGCCACCATCGCTCCATTTACGATCAGCCTGGAATACTTACCTCTTTGCTGATAAAGTTTTCCCACAAAAAAACCTTTCACTCCTTCGAACTTGGCAAATCTGGGTGAAAGGTAGCTACGGATAAAGTAAGAGACCAAGCTCTTAACAAACCTGAAAAAGTCAAAAATCCAATAGTCAATTGCTTTTTTGAGGCTACTCATTACTTGCTACTTGATTAAAGGTAGCGGAAAATATTGTAGCATGTCAACGACTACTAATCGCGGAAAAGTCCTCATCTTCTTCCTCCTTTTGTTGTCAGTTTTTGCTATCCGGACCATTTCTCTCACTCTTCGTTCCGATCTTCAGGATTATTCTTATTATCTTAAAGCTGCCCAGAATCTCCTCTCCGGTCAAGATCCATACTTCACTTACCCGACCCAGGTATATCCACCCGCTTCACTCCTTCTTTTTATCCCCCTGTCTCTTCTGCCGCCGGACTTAAGCAAGCTCCTCTGGACTACCATCTCTCTTATCTCTCTCTTCCTGGCTTTAAATATTTTTTCCGGCTATGCGCTCAAGAAAGACTCAAACGTATTCGCGACCATTTTCTTCCTCATTTCCCTGCAAACGTTTCCTGTCAAATATGCACTGGCGCAGGGTCAGGTGAACTTTCTTGTATTTCTCGGGTATGCTTGTATATTCCACTTCCTTTCTCAAAAAAAGCTTCACCTTACAGGGTTGATACTCTCCCTGATTGTCATCCTTAAGGTAAATCCTCTTCTTTTGATTCCTTACCTCATCCTGACCAAAAATACCAAATCGCTTCCCGTTTTTTTATTGGGTCTACTATCACTGAACCTATATATCGACCTTTTATTTCCTCATCCACTGAACAAATCTTTCCTGCAATCACTCGTTAATATGTCCACCAATTACTCGGGTTATTACTACAACACCTCCCTTGCCGGCCTCTTTATTCGC
>Ga0075857_143_pt1 | contig 9392 bp, 10 predicted proteins | sample RifGroF2_FD_67959 | JGI IMG/M metagenome (GOLD analysis project Ga0075857, IMG submission 67959) | Microgenomates (Collierbacteria) bacterium GW2011_GWF2_44_15
ACTTCTGGTTCTGCAGGTGAGTTGTCCGGAGATTTATCTATATTTGGATATTGGTTCTTATTGTTGTCCATTAAAATCCGGACCTGGGTTATTACTTAATTCCATCATATTCACTCGATTTCTTATAGTCAATTATCTATCACCCTCGACCCATTTTTTTGTCAGTCGACCCGTGATCAGCAGTGCAACTCCACCACCGACTAACAATAATGTTATCCATTCCATTCCACTTTCTGTCAGTTCTGCAGAATCGGTTGCCGGCATGACGATCTCTACTGTTGGAGTTGGTGTTGGAATTACTTCCGTCGGTCCTGGAGTAACCGTGGGTGTCACCGTGGGTGTCACCGTGGGTGTCACTATCGGAGTCGCCGAGGGTGTCGCTGTAAAAGCCGGTAGTCCTCCGGATGCGTCATAAGCCAATACGGTAAAGGTTCTATTTATAGCTATCAAACTTCCCCCCTCGTTGTATTCGATACTCAGAGTATGAATTCCCGGATCAAGTGCAATCGGAGGTGTCCACGACCAAGTTCCGTCTGCAGCTGCTTTAATAAGAGCGGTCTGAGGATCTGACTGAACAGTAATTCTAATGTCCGTCCCTGGCGTTGCGGTACCTCTCAATTCGGGCGATGAAGTAGCGATCATTTCACCATTGATGGCCGGATTTTGCACCGTTACGGATCCGGTCGCCTCTTCGGAGAGTTGAATTGCAATGGCTGGCGTTGGTGCGGATGCCAGACTACCGAAACCTCCGCTGGTAACCCCTGAAGCATCGGTGATCGCAGGTGGTAGGGAGTCGACGAAACTTTGGTTCTTCCCCATCACGATGTCTGGGACAGGGCTGTCATTACTGGTATTGGTGACTGCTGTTGCTGTTCCTCCCGTTCCTGCTTGGACAAAAATTGAGAGAATGGTCTTATCTTTGTCGTAAGTCAACACTTGTCCTGCTTTGTCCCTTGATGAAGCCAAATTTATTCTCCACGTCCCGTCTACCCTGGTCACAGTTGATATTGCTTCGCCTCCTTCTGCCTCGACGAATATCACCGCTCCATTGACCGCCGCTGCCGACTCATTCAAGATCTTTCCGTTTATTACATCCTCTGGTGGGGGAATTACTTGGGGTCCCGTTCTGATCTGGAATGGTTTTCCTTCGTCGTTATATGTTTGTGGTCCTGACCCGATTACGAAATAATAAGTCGTGTCTGCCGCTAACCCCGTGATATTTACATAATGATTGGTATACGACTGAGCGGTACCAGAGATCTGATCTCTGACATCTCCGGCAGGAGTTGTTATTCTGGCAGGGTTCTCCGAATACCTGACAAATCCAGTTGTTGGGGTATCTGTGGTCCAGCTGACTGAAAAAGTGTTTGTTCCTCGGTTGGTTATTCTTACATTTTTGGGACTGTCAGTAGGACCGGCCGATGTCCCGAGCCCCTGCCTCTGGCTGACGAGGAAAACTCCAGCCACCAAGCCACCAATCAATATAAATAGTCCAACTATTGTTGGTATTCTTTTTCCCAATAATCCTGATTTGTTCATTATTGATTTGTTGTCGCAGCCTGGCTGGCTTCCTCAGGGATCACACTCGTCCCCTGAGACCCCTGTTCTGAAGGAGTCGGAGTTGGTGTGATTTCAACAGCAAGCTCAGTTGCACTAAATTTCCTCCTTGTTTCCAAGTTATTCAAGAGGTTTGTATCAATTTCCCCATCAAGCGGCTTGATTAAAGCTGCCTGATCGGTAGTGATCTGTGTCTTAACCAGGGATGCATAAATTCCATATGCGACCACCCCTCCGATTACAGAAAGACCCAGGATACCTACGAGAAGTATATATGCAGATATCGTCCTTTTTGGTTTCATTTATTTAATTCTATTGAATAAAACCAAGCGGTTCCGTCCAAATTTAGTAAGTTAGCCGCCTCTTGAAAAGATTGTTCCTTTGCAATCCTGATATCCTGGATCACAGCCAATAGATCCATCTTCTCCAGGTCTTTGATAAAACCCAGCACCTGGGTCTGGCTTCCTTTCACGGAAAAATTTATCGGGATTATTACCAGTCCCTGCTCATTTGGTCGGACAATCCCCCCGGCCCTATCACCCGTTAATCCGGGGATTTGACTATCTCCGACCAATATCGACCCGGGTAATCTAATCAGTTCTAGGTTAACGAAATTTTCCTGACCTATGATCTCGATTCTTTTGCTTATATTAAAGTAGTCAAAGGTATTTGGAATGGCATCATCCAGCAACCCCAATCTGTTTTGGTTTTCTGATAACTGACCCTCGGCTCTGATAAGCTGACCCAGTTTTATATCTGCCTTTTTTAGAACCACTTCCTGATCCTCGATCTTCTTCTGTAGCGAAGCCACGTTGGTTAGAGTCGGCCTGATTGCAAAAAGAATCAGCAAACTAACAGTAAAGACAGATAGAATGATTTCCAAAGAAGCCCTTACCTGAGGTCTCTGGTATAAAGCACTTGCTTTCTGATAGTAGGCTGCGTATTGCCGTGTAAGAGAACTGGCCATTATTTATAAGTAACCGTAATATTAAAAACCACCCTGCCCTCGCCTTGATCATACGAGGTTTGACCCAAACTTACCTTGCTCACCTCTGCTGCCCTCTTGAAATTGGTTAGTGTCTGGGCAAAAAGACCCTCTGACCCTGCAGATCCCGTTAAAAGCACCTCTTTTGTCTCAATTCTCATTGTGCTCAACGATACTCCGACAGGGATTGCCCTACTTATACTGGAGATTCTCTCTTCAACATTTACAGCTTCAGACCCGCTTTCCGTGATTACTGCTTGTCTTGCCAAGACCTCTCTCATACTGGACTCCACCTCTGCATATCCCTCAATCACTGCTAGCTTTCCCTCAATTTCATCATTTAAATCATTAAGTTTCTTATCAAAATAAAACCTGGAAGCAAAAGCTAAAATTACAACGAACTCCGTCATGACCACCAAAATTCTACCCACTGTAGTGGTCCATTTAAGGATTTTTCCTAAGGCACTAAACTCAAAACTGTCCTTAGGAAGTAGATTGATATGCGAAAGGCCATGTTGGGCAGCCACACTTCTATAATATCAAATCACGCTCATAAAAACCAAAACAAAAAAAGAGGTTTCCCTCTTTCTTGTTATTTCGTGACTATTTTCTTGGAAAGCCTCGATTTTATTCTATCTGCTTTACCTTTTTTGATCACCCCTTTTTTGGCAGCCTTATCGATCATCGAGAAAGCTTTGGCCAAGGTAACACCGGTTGGCTCGGCTCTGACCGCATCAATTGCTGACTTGGTCTTGGTTTTTGTAGACTTATTGTATAAGGCCTTTTTCTTGTCTGACCTTAGTTTTTTTATTGCTGACTTGGTTATAGGCATGCGGCTATTTTACCCTGAGCTTGCTTCTAGCGCAAGTGAGCTTCGTGTCATAAAATATAACAGTGGTACAGAAGTTTTTTAGAGCATCTCAAGATTTTTTCAATAGAAAAAGCAACAATATACTCTCGGCAGCAGCCATTATTGGTGTTTCCTATCTGGCATCTGCTCTCTTAGGATTGATCAGAAACCGTCTTTTGGCCACCCGTTTCTTCGGTGGTCTTGAGGGGGACTTGGATGTCTACTTCGCTGCTTTTGTCATTCCGGATACCATTTTTCAGCTATTGGTCGTAGGTGCCATCTCTGCCGCTTTTATTCCCATTTACCAAGAATATTCTCAAAAATCGGAGGAGGAAGCACACGATCTGGCCAACTCAGCTCTGACGACTATCGGCTTTTTCTTCTTCATCATTAGCGCCCTCGTGGCAATTTTTGCCAGGCCTCTTTCGGGCATTATCGCTCATTTCCCTCCCGAAAAACTCGACCTTATGGCTAACCTGGTTCGATTGATGGCCGTCGCTCAGCTTCTCTTTACCGTCTCTGCCTTCCTTACTGGTGTACTTCAGTCTCAAAGGAGATTCCTTATGCCAGCCATTGCCCCTCTTCTCTACAACTTCGGTACCATTATCGGTGTCTTCTTCCTGTCTCCCACACTTGGTATTTATTCTGCTGCCGTCGGTGTTGTTCTTGGATCCGTCCTTCATGTACTTATCCAAGTACCCACTGCACTTGCCATCGGTTATCGACCCGGGATAAAGATTGCTCCTAAACATCCTGGTGTGCTCACCATGCTCCGCCTCATGCCACCTCGCTCTCTTGCCCTCGGCTTGGATCAGATCGAGCGCTGGGTAGCAGTCAACCTTACCTCTCTGTTGGCCGCCGGTTCGCTCTCGATTTTTAACTTTGCTCGACAACTCTATGTTCTACCCATCTCTCTCTTTGGTGTTTCTTTGAGTCAGGCTTCCTTCCCGGCTCTGGCAGAAGAAGCCGGTTCCTCAGACAAAACAAAGTTTAAAAGCATTCTTAGCAAATCGATCCTTCAAATATTTTTCTTCGCTCTACCTGCAAGCATCTTGATCCTCATTCTTCGCGTACCTCTGGTCCGTATCGCCTTTGGTGCCAGATCATTCCCGTGGGAAGCTACTCTGACCACCGGTAGAGCCCTGGCTTTCCTCGCTCTTACTATCGCACCTCAGGCTGTCGTTCAAACACTCACCCGCTCTCTCCACGCTCTTAAGGACACCAAAACCCCGGTTTACACCGGCATTGTCACTATGATCTCCTTCGTTTCTCTTGCCTTCATATTTGGCTGCCATGTCCTTCAGCAATTTAATCGATTTCCTTCTCCTCTACTGGATAGTCCGACATCGGGTGGGTGCATTGGGAATTTCCACCCGTATCTATAAAATGATCTTCGCCAGTGCCGTAACTGCTATTTTTCTCTGGTTACCAATGCGACTGCTTGATCAGCTCGTCTTTGATACCACCAGGACCGTACCTCTGATACTGCTCACCCTGACTGCCAGTACGGTCGGTTTTTCTGTATACCTCATCTTTTCTGCTCTCTTCAGAATCGAAGAACTTCAGGAAGTCGTCCAAATCGCCAAAAAACTTGGTAATTGGCGTAAAATACTCGTCAGCACCGACGAGGTCATTGAAACTCCCGGTAGTAACTAACGCTTCCTATGCCAGAAAACTTTATTCGAAACTTTTCGATCATTGCTCATATTGATGCCGGTAAATCAACACTGGCGGACCGTTTACTGGAAATCACCGGCACTATCTCTGCGGACAAAATCGTCCCCCAACTACTCGACAGCAACCCGATTGAAAGGGAGCGTGGAATCACTATCAAGCTCGCCCCGGTGACCATGAATTACCAGGGATACACACTCAACTTGATTGACACTCCCGGTCATGTGGACTTTAATTACGAAGTTGAGCGGGCTCTTCAGGCCTGCGAAGGTGCTATTCTCCTGGTCGACGCTACTAAGGGAGTTCAAGCTCAAACAGTTGCCAATCTCCGCCTGGCTAAAAATCTTGGACTAAAGATCATTCCGGTCGTGAACAAGATCGACGCTCCTCTCTCCGATGTGGCCGCTGCCACCAGACAGGTCAAACAACTCCTGAGCATTACACAGGAGCCTCTCTTGGTTTCTGCCAAAACTGGTGAAGGAGTTGAGGAATTGCTGCAACAAGTCATCAGTGATCTTCCTGCCCCTGAAACCGTCACCGGGGACCTCAAGGCTTTTGTTTTCAACTCCACTTTTGATACCCATCTTGGTGTAGTAGCGTTTATCAAACTTATCTCCGGAGAATTAAAAACCAATGACAAATTGGAATTCATCAACTCCGGCCAATCCGTCTCCGCTTCGGAGATCGGTATTTTTAGCCCGGTTCGCACAGAGAAAAAGACTCTTCAGGCCGGGAACGTCGGTTACATCATCACCGGTCTCAAAGATATTCGTCGTATTTTAGTGGGGGACACGCTTTGTCTTGCGTCGCAAGCAAAAAACGCCATCCCGCTTCCCGGGTTTAGGAAGATCCACCCTAACGTCTATCTCGATATTTATCCGGCCGAAGGGAACCAATATCAGGATCTTGTTGATGCACTGGAAAAATTAAAACTTAATGATTCTGCTTTGTCCACACAAGGGATCAACTCACCCATTCTTGGTCAAGGAGTCAAAGTAGGTTTTTTGGGGCTGCTTCACTCGGAAGTCGTCGGAGAAAGATTGGACAGGGAATTTAACCTACCCGTGATCGCTGTTTCTCCTTCGGTTGAATATAAAGTTATTCTTAGAAACGGTGATGAAAAAATCTTTTCTTCCCCTTCGGACTTTCCCGACCCTGCTCAGATCGCCAAGAGTTTCGAACCTCTTGCAGCGGTAAAAATTGTGGTTACGGCCGACTTCGTCGGTGCGGTCATGCAACTCTGTCAGGACCTAAGAGGTAGTTTGGTAAATGTTTCATATCTTGATCAGTTGGTGGAAATTGACTATTTCCTGCCTCTCATCGAAGTCATCACTTCGCTTCACGATAATCTCAAGTCGGTATCTTCTGGATTCGCTTCGCTGGATTACGAACTGGCCGGTTGGCAGGAAGCCGATCTAGTTAAGCTGGACGTTCTGCTTAACCACGAGATATTTCCCCCTATGAGCGTTATAACCGTTAAAGAAAAATCCTATGCCAAAGGAAAGCGCCTGGCCGAAAAACTTAAAGAAGCTATTCCTCGTCAACAATTCGAAATTCCCATTCAAGTCTCCATCGGAGGTCAGGTAATTTCCAGGGAGACCATTAAAGCTTTCCGCAAGGATGTTGATGCCAAACTTCATGGTGGTGACTTCACCAGAAATCTAAAACTTCTCCAAAAACAGAAAAAAGGAAAGGCCAGAATGAAGCAGTTCGGCAAAGTCCAACTTCCTCAGGAAGCTTTCCTCGCCGCAGTCAAAGCCTAAAGAAAAAAGTAATCTGTATAATCCTTCCCAACAGACCTTTAAAAATAAGGAGGCCGCATGAAAAACTTTGATTACGGATTCTCTCCGAAGTTGGCCAAATTTGCCCAGGAGCATCGCCCTCTTTCAACTTCCCTTAGCCTTGAGCAGATTATTTTGCTTTCTTCCTTGGCCGGATACAATCTCGTGGACAAACCTGATGGTCAGTTTACTATCTATCACTCTGATGGGAGTCATGGTCTCGACAACGGCATTACGGTTATCTGGAACGTTTCGGTCTTTGGTAACGAGCTTCAATACCGTCCTTACGCCAAGTCAAACTTTATCCGAGGAAATTCATCCAAAGTTACCGACTACATGGAAGAAGTTATTTCCTGCTATCTGCGCGTCTTGGGTTTTAAGGAAGTCATCCGGGTTCAGCTGCCGGAATCAGCTGTCATTCTTCCCCGGGAACTCCGTCATCCGGGAGAATATGTTTTTGTTATGTACGTTTCCGAATGCAGAGAAAAATATCGCGAACTATACAAGTTCCTTAAAAAAAATGTACAACCCCTATGCCCTAAAACCGGGTGAGCATCTCACTCGCCAGCAATTGTTCAACCGCTACATCGACTGGAGAGTATTTAATATCACCAACAAAGTCCTTGATCCCGGTGCCAAATGCGACACTCTTTTGTATCCTGGCCTTCTGTGCTGCGAATATCACATGCGCATTCCTGCAGAAGAGAATCAATTCATGCTGTATTTTTCTCTCTTAGGGTTAACCAAGAATATCGAATCGGCATTCTCCACAAGCGTACTCAAAGAAATGATCGTCAATAACCACTTAAGCTTCAATTCGGCATGATAGATACCCCCGCCTTCATGTCCGGCGAACGGGTAAACTTCCATCTGCTTCTTTGCTTTGATCTTGTTATATGCCGCGTATGCATTTTCCGAGGGGCAGATATTGTCGCGAAGCCCCACAGACGCCAGTACGGGGCATTTGATCTTCTCCACAAGATTAATGTTGTCAAAATAGGAGAGTGTTCTTAAGGCCCTTTCGAACTTGTCCGGATGCCTGTTCAAGTAGGTTGCTATATCGGTAGCCGAGCCAGCCCGGTCCAGGATTCGCTTTTCATACCAGCAGAATGCGGGCACATCCGCCATGCAAGCAAAGATCTCGTCAGCATAGAGAGCCGCAACGGAAAACGCGACACCGCCTCCCTGGCTTGCGCCTTCTGCTATTATTCTTTTCACATCCGCCTCGGGAAAAGTTTTAACGGCCTCAACCGCCCTCAACGAATCAATAACGTGCTTGCCGAAATAGAAATCGTGCTCGCTTTCCAGCCCCATGGAAGCGACGCTTCCTGAAGAGCCTGTCTCAAAACCTGTTTTACTTCCGGTATTCCCTCCCTGAAGGCGCGCGTCCGCTGCAAGTACACCTATTCCCATCGCGGCCCAGTGAGCGTAATTATACGGATAAGCCCTGTCTCCGCCAAGCCCGTGATAATGAATAAGGAACGGGATTTTCTTTGCGTGCATCGGGTTGGGAAGGACTTTCCAGGCATGTATGGCCGTTCCATCCGTCCCCTCAAAAGTAATATCCTCTACGCGAAGAGCGGTAAGAGGATAATCGGCTTTTTTTGACTTTACATTAAGTTTTGCTCCCTTTGTTTCTTTAATCTTGTTTTTCCAAAACGCGTCGAAATCAGGAAGCGCCGTCTTTTTGATATCTATCTGTTCAAGTTCCTTTATCTTTTTCTCTAAAAGCATTTTACCTCCGGATTAAAACATTGGTAAACAGCATTTGAAAATGGCATTAGTAAAGTTCATTCGCAAAAAGCATTCTTTTAGGATTTAGTGCTTTGATCTTAGAATTTGTTTTTGCCAACTTCCGTCTTCTGAATTCTGTCTTCCGTCCACCGTCTACTGTCCTCAATCTTTTACTGTCCTCCGTCCTCAATCTTTTGCTTCTCATTTTTGCTTCCATTCGTACTTCGTATATCGTAGTTCGTACTTCTCTAGGCCTTAATTTCGCGGTACGCCATCTTCACCCACCTCGTAAACCTCGTTACATCATTCCCGCAGGTGTGCGTGTCCTTCATTATTATCTCAACCTGATTCCTTATCCCCTTCGTTGCTTCTAAGGTGCTTCTGACATCCTTCTTGAGTTCTTCTTCGTTGAATGACGCGCTGAGCAGTGAAGGATTTGGTTTTCTGGAATACACCGCTATTCCTTTTATTTTCTCCGCGCAGACACTCTGATCGGCCCAGGGCGAGACGGAAACACGTCTCAGGTTCGGTATCTGAAGAATATATTTAAGCCGCTTATCCACCGGTTCGCAACAACCATAGCAATTAAGTCCAAACCTGGATAATATTGGGAGCTGATACGGAAAGATAAACTCGCCGAAAAGTTCCGGGCTGACTCCCACAGTCTCCTGCGACTCCCCAAAACCCCACCTGTCCTTGAAACGGACGGGGCTCCCCGGTTTCCAATCTTTCTCCAGGGGATAATCGACATGCGACGGACCTGTCTCCGATAGTCCGTATAGATTACAAACAGGGATGTGGTATCTGGCGA
>Ga0075857_125_pt1 | contig 9090 bp, 10 predicted proteins | sample RifGroF2_FD_67959 | JGI IMG/M metagenome (GOLD analysis project Ga0075857, IMG submission 67959) | Microgenomates (Collierbacteria) bacterium GW2011_GWF2_44_15
GAACAGTAAGATTTTTAAGAAAGAGTATCTGGATGAAGCCGAGGAGTTTTATGCAAAACATGGTGGCAAGGCAATCGTTTTTGCCCGTTTCGTTCCCATTGTTAGGACATTTGCACCTTTTGTGGCAGGTGTTTCTAAAATGAGCTACAAACATTTTATTGCTTACAACATTATTGGAGGTATTGCTTGGGTGACGATGTTCCTTTTCGGAGGGTATTTGTTTGGGAACATCCCATTTGTAAAAGAAAATTTCCATTACGTAGTGGTGGTAATTGTTCTAATAAGTGTGGTCCCAATCTTTTGGGAGGGGGCAAAGAGGAGAAGGAAGAAGTCTCAGACGGTCTGATTTTATGATTTAATGAATCTATGCTCGCGAATTTATTGATTGGTGGGGCTTTAGTGGCTGTAATGGTGTTGGCAACAGGAATTGCAATAGATCAGTTCGAAAAACTTTCAACGGATATCAAGGTCAAGAAACTGTTATTGGCAACTGTGATTATTGGTCTATCGACATCGTTACCAGAGCTGTTTATTACGGTGACGTCAGGGTTATCAGGGGAGCCTCAGATAGCTTTAGGTGACCTGATGGGCGCCAACATTGCCAACTTAAGCTGGGTGATCGGAGGAGCGGCTTTGGTGGGGAAAGCAATTCCGGTGGTGGGTGAGTACATCAGGGAAGATCTTTGGATAACTATGATCCTGGCGATGGCTCCTTTCTTGTTAATGATCGACGGAACGTTGGGACGCTTCGACGGAGTGATATTGATTTTTGGATATTTACTTTATCTTAGCGATTTAGTGGAAAAGGGAAGGTACAGAATCAAGCAGGCGAAGTTAGAAAAACATGTCATTTCAAAGCATCATCTAAAAACAATTGAGGGGAGACTTATTCATATTGTAAAAATGACGCTATCACTTGCGGTTCTAGGTGTGGCAGCAGCGAAGTTAGTCGGAGTGGCCGTTAACATTGCACATGGACTAGGGGCGAGTACGTTTTGGGTGGGATTGATCGTAGTGGCTTTGGGAACTACTCTGCCTGAGGTAATAGTGAGCCTAGAGGCGGTGAAGAGACGGGAGGCATCACTAATATTGGGAAACCTTTTGGGTAGTGTGGTGGTGAATTCGAGTTTGATAATGGGGATCGGAGCAGTATTGAGCCCGGTCATTTTTGATGATACGCTGACAAAGGGTATATCGGGAATATTTATGGTGGTAGTTCTAGGTTTGTTCTGGCTTTTTACCAAGACAAAACACAGATTGGACAGGTGGGAGGGGGGAGTGTTGGTGGGGATATATCTGATGTTCGTCGGGATCCAGTTCCTGGCTTTGAGGTAGTTACTTTTCTTCCAAGCTGAGGAGGGCGGAGATCTTATCCAGAATTTTGGGTTTCTTGAGCAGTTTTTTGAATGAACCGTCAACCTTGATGAACATCTGGGCAGTTTTCATATCAGAGAATAGCTCTCCACCCATGGGATATTCTTTTTTCTGATCGACTCTTTGTTTGGTGATGTATTTAAGATTTAAGATGGCGTAGTCCTTGACTGCTTTGAGAATACCGATCTTTCGGAACCGTCTAAGGGAGTAGACGTAGCGTGGTTCATGGAATACAGCGAATGACATGCCTTTCTTGAAGGCTTGTCTGACGAACTCGGTATCCTCGGCGAAACCGACTTCGGGGTTAAAACCACCCGTTTTCTGAAATGATTTTGTACGACAACCGATCATGGCGCCAAAAGCTGCCGGGTTCCCGAGAAGATAGGCAGTTTCAACAAGAAGGTTCAGATAGGTGGCGATCGTCCTGTCAGAACTCTTGTCAGAGTCAGCATTGCACCAGACGGTGAAGGTGTCTACCGGTCGGACATGGAGGTGGAAACGGAGGCCTTCTAGATAGTATTTAGGAAGGTTGTTGTCGGCATCGTTCCAGAGAATGTATTTACCCTTGGCTTCCTGAGCACCTTGATTACGTTGGTGGGAAACGTTGCGGATTTTACTGGTCAGAACGGTGAGAGAAGGAAGCTTGTCTTTCCACTCTTTGGCTCTGGCAACCGTTTTATCTGTAGAATGTCCGTCGACAACGATTACTTCAAAGTCACGAATGGTTTGGTTCGCCAGGTCCGAAAGTAGAGCAGGAAGAGCCTTCTCTTCATTGAGTACCGGAATAACAATCGAAAAAAAAGGTTGATCATTAACAGCCATGAGTAGATTATATACACAAGTTATTTGTTAGAATCGAGTGTATGTACTTGATTGTAGGAATGGGAAACCCAGGAAAAGAATATGAACTGACTCGGCATAATGCCGGGTTCATAGCAGTCGATAGGCTGCTGAGCAAACTGAACAAGAAAGCTGTCTTTAAAAAGGAGACAAAATTTTCTGCCGAGGTAGCAAGAGTGGGAGATGTCATTATTGCTAAACCGACAACTTTTATGAACGAATCCGGACGCTGTGTAAGGAAGCTGATGGATTTTTATAAAATTGAGATTGAAGGATTGGTGCTGTTGCACGATGATCTGGACATCCGTCTTGGGGAATATAAGGTGAAAAATGGAGTAGGACCTAAAGTCCACAACGGAGTTGGCTCTGTAGAGAAGTCTTTGGGTGAAAAGAGTTTCTTAAGGGTTAGGTTGGGAGTGGATAACCGTCAACCGGGAGTGAGATATGGAAGTGGTGCTGACTACGTGCTTTCAAAAATGACCAAAGATGAGTTGGCAAAATTAGGGATGGTGATGGATCTGGCATTGGGAGATTTAGCGATAGCTCTTGGCTTGGAGTTCGAATAACTCCCGATAGCGTCCGTTATTTTTCATCAGCTGTTCATGACTGCCATATTCTTTTACCTCACCATATTCTAGAACCAGAATCTTGTCCGCTTTTCTGACGGTACTGAATCGGTGAGATACCAAGAAGATGATTTTGTCGTGGGCTACTCTTAGAATGTCTTCAAAGATTTGCTCCTCGGTTTCAGGGTCAACATTGGAAGTTGGTTCGTCGAGAATTAGGATAGGAGAATCTCTGAAAAGGGCTCTGGCAAGCGCGATTCTCTGCCATTGACCTTTACTGGGCTCAATGCCTTTGTCAAACTCTTTGTCCAGGGGATTGTTATACCTTAACGGAAGAGAAGCGGTAAACTGATGAATTCCAGTGAGTTTGGCGGCATTCTTAATGTCTTTAATTTTGGACTTTTTAGTAATGTCCCCAAAGTGAATATTGTCTTTGGCAGAGAAAGGGTATTGAGCAAAATCCTGGAAAAGAGCGGAGAGCGCATGACGGTAATTTTTCAGATTGTAAGTCCTAATATTCAGACCATTCACTTGTATCTCTCCTCTTTGTGGTTCGTAAAACCGGCAAAGGAGCTTGATGATGGTGGTTTTTCCAGCGCCATTCTCTCCCACAAGAGCAAGATTTTCTTTTGGATCTATCTTGAAGGAAACGTCTTTTAGAATCCAGTGGGGTGAAGAATTATATTTGAACCAAACATTCTTAAATTCTATTCCCTGAGTGAAAACGGGACTAAGAACCGTTTTTTGCACGGTATCTTCTTCTTCGAGAGCCATAAATTTTTCGTAGTCTTGTATAAAGAGGTAATTCTGATAGACATCATTAATTTGGCTAATAAGGCGAGTGATGTTACCTATGAAACGGCTAATTGCAGAGGAGGTAATCTGAGCAGTGCCAAGAGTGACGACTTGAATGATGGCTTGATAATATAAGTAAAGCTTGGTGCCAGTCTCAAATACGGCGACAGGTATGCCCACAACCTGTCTTTTCCAGGCAAAGTTAATACGCAGATCATTGTCTTTTTTATAAAACTCCTTGGCCATTTTTGATCGACGTCTAAGCAAGATATCGACGTGATCGAGGATTTTATTTTCGTAGAGATATTTCCCTTTGAGGGTAAAATCTTCGAGTGCTCGCCAGACTCTCCAGAGAGGGGCATACCCTGTACGAAAGAGATGTTGGTTGCGACTATGTTTGACGCCAACCGCAATTCTGGGGATGGCAAGAACAATACAGGGAATAATGAGAAGGGGTTGATAGGAGACAATGGGAATGGCTGCCGAGAGAATGGTGAAAATAGTATCAGGAAAGGAAGAGATGGGAATGATGAGTGACCATACCGACCGCCCGGTATTGTCCTCGACTTTTTGGAGGGCGTTCCTTGTTTCGGGTAACTCGGCAACTCCGACAGGGAGAGCATTGATCTTACGGGCGATAGAGATGCCAACTTTTTCAGATACCAAGTTAGCCATGGTATAGCTCCACGCACCGTCTAAGTGGCCCATGGCTTGGGCAATCTGGTCGATGACAAATCCGAGGATGGCGGCTATAACCATAGTACGAATACCTGAGTTGACATCACCTGTGGTAATCGAGGTGATAACAGCGTCTATCAACATCTTCGTGACGAGGAGAGTCGGATAGACTAGGGCACCAGTAACAGCATTGACTAAGGTAAGCTTAAGAAACAACCATTTATTTGTCTGCCAAGCGATTTTGATGGTAGACGAATAAGTAACTGTGAAAGCCTTGATATTAGAAAAGAATCTAGATGGTTTTGAGGAAGACACATTATTATTATATGAGTATGGACACCAAAAAGGGATTCTCAAATATCGTTGATATCCTCGACAGATACCAAATAGATGAGCCAAATCAAAAGAGAATCAGTAGAGAATTCCAGGATTACGCGTATCGGTTGGCGGTAGATCTGGATGACACTGCGCATGTGCCGATCTACATGAGGATGGTGAAGACAACCCCTAGGGAATTAATTGAGAGTGCCAAAAGTTTTGTGATGGATGCAAATGCCAGGAATAAAGGTCGACTGTTTATGTGGAAACTTAAACAATTGAGGATCGAAAAGGCGGAGGGGAAGTTGGTAAAATGAAACTGATGAGGCAAGCAGATCCAGTACTCGTGTCCGAAGACAAATCATGGATAAGGTTGGTAGGTTTATCAGCAGTGCTCTTCTTTGTCTTTCTGGGGGACGCGATCTTGTCAGATTGGGTTCCGGCATATATGCAGGAATCATTGGGGGGGCCTTTGATCATGGGAATGGTGATGTCGTTCAGTTCAATAGTCGGGTTGGGGGCAGATCTTCTACTGCCTCAGCTGATGAAACACGCTACATCAGGAAGGTTAATGACAATGGCGATCGGGGCGAGTCTAATTTTCTCAGGAATCCTAATGTGGTCAATTCAATGGCCGGTGGTGCTACTTTTTCTTATCGGCATGGGGGTGTGGGGAATATATTACGAGTTTTTGGGTTTTGGAAGTCAGCAAATGGTGGCAGAAACAGTTCGGCCGCCAGGAAGGTCCGGAGCATGGGCGACAATAGGAATATTTAAGAGTTTGGCCTATTTTTTGGGACCGATATTGGGAAGTTGGCTGGCTATTTCACAGGGGAACACTCAAGTCGTTTATTTTGCAGCAGGGTTTGTGGTGATAGGTTATGTTTTTTGGAAAATGCTCAAGTATGTGGGAAAAGAAGAGGATAAAACACAAGAGTTGGGGGAAAAATTGAATATCGTCGATGAGATAGATCACTGGAGGGTTTTGTTAGTTCACGTGTGGCCAATTCTGATTATTAGCTTAGTATTAGGCTTGGTGGATGCAACTTTTTGGACGACAGGAACAGTACTTTCGGATAATCTTGCCAGGCAACATTGGTTGGGGGGAATGTTTTTACCTTTCTATATGTTGCCTCCAGTTATAGTAGGAGTGTTTTTAGCTAAATGGGGGTTGAAAACAGGGAAGAAAAAAATGGCGGAAAAATTCATGTTGCTTGGGGGAGTTTGTTTGTCGCTACTGGGAATCACAGACGGGATATGGTTGCTGCTATTGGCGTCGCTGGCAACGGGAATAATGTTGTCAGTAGCCTGGCCAATGATGGAGGCAGTATATTCTGACATTGTTTTCAGGATGGGAAGAGAGCGAAAACATATGATGGGTCTGTCTAACTCGACGACATCGATTGCGTATATTATCGGACCAGTAAGTGCAGGCTGGTTGGCTTCAATGGTAGGTGAAAAGATGACTTTTGTAATAGTGGGAGTGTTCACTGTGGTGGTGTCGCTAGTCTTGTTGGCAGTAACCCCCAAGAAACTTAGACTGCCGCAAGGGGAGATAGCCGAATGGAAGGATTGAGGTAGAATTAATTAGATGAAGAATAAGTTAGTGTTGCACCAGATTGCATTAATAGGAGTTTTACTTTTCCTGTCCATCTGGAAGTTGTTTACGGGGGGAATGATCTTCGGAGCGGACATGATCTGGTGGTGGCTTGGGGCGATCTTGGGTTTTGTAATCGTATTTGCAGACAGGTTGGTTTATGTACTGCTGATGAACGAAGAGCCTTTATCGAGAAAGTTCGGCGATATGTTTTCCAAGGGGCATTATCTTAATTCAATGGAGGCTTTGTTAAGTGAAAGGCACGAACAGAAAGAGCTGGTAATGAGGAGTGCTTTATTTATTTTGGTATGGGTAATATTGGCGCTGTTCGCAGCGACCAGTGTGGGTAATCCATTCGCCAGAGGCTTCGTTTTGGGCATCGGAACGCATTTAATCTTTGACCTGATCAGTGATTACACCGGAGACAGAAGAAGACTAGGTATGTGGTTTTGGCAGGTTAAGAGGGAACTGCCGGAAAATGAGAAGAGCGTGTTTGTGTGGGTGATGGCAGTGGCTTATGTTTTCTTGGCTTTTACACTTTGATCTACTTGACAAGATATTGATTTATCTATACCATAGGGGGGTATGACAACAGAAGATAAAAAAAAGATGTCGGTAATGTTAAAAAGAATCCAGGGACAGGTTGGTGGGATAGAACGAATGGTGAATGAAGATAAAAGTTGCGAGGCTGTGGTGACACAAATTACCGCCGCGATGAGCTCTCTTAAAAGTGTGGCAAAAACACTCTTGTCCGATGCAGTAGGTAGCTGCAGCAAAGAGGAATATACCAAGTTACTTAAGAGATTTCTTTAAGATATAGTGGAGTTACAAATTAATTAAAACAAAAAATGGCTTTAGTACATTTTACCGATCAAAACTTTGATGAACTGGTGCTTAAAAACGAGAAACCAGTATTAGTAGACTTTTACGCCGATTGGTGTGGACCGTGCAGGATGGTGTCTCCCATAATCGAGGAGCTGGCTAAACAATATGAAGGAAAAATATTGGTAGGTAAGGTAGACGTAGATGCAAACCCTCAGGTAGCCGGAAAGTATGGCGTGATGAGTATCCCAACTGTAGTTTTGTTTAATAAGGGAGAAGAGGTACAGCGCCAGGTAGGTTATGGAGGTAAGGAAATGTATGACGGGATGGTCAAAAAGTTAGTTAAATAAAAGTGGAGAGCCGGGAAGTAGTCATCATTGGTGGAGGGCCCAGTGGCTTTACAGCTGCGTTGTATTTAGCCAGAGCTACTCTGAAACCACTAGTACTTGCCGGAGAAAAGAAGGGTGGTCAACTAATGTTCACCACAGAAGTAGAAAATTATCCCGGATTCCCGGAAGGAGTGATGGGGCCAGATTTGATGGTCAGGATGGAGGAGCAGGCCAAGAAGTTTGGGGCTGAGATAAGACAAGTAAATGTAACCAAGGTCGAGTTCATCAACGGCGTCAAAAAGATCTGGGTGGGGGACGAGGTGATTGAGGCAAAAGCAGTGGTGATTTCAACAGGAGCCAGTTCGAGAATGTTGGGTCTGGGGGAGGAGAAACTCCTTGGCAGAGGGGTAAGTACATGCGCAGTATGTGATGCAGCCTTTTTCAAGGATAAAAAGACCGTAGTACTTGGTGGAGGTGACGCGGCAATGGAGGATGCATTGGCACTTTCTAAATTTGCTTCCGAGGTGACGATGATCCATAGGAGAGATGAATTCAGAGCCAGCAAGATTATGCAGGATAAAGTGTTGTCCAATCCAAAAATAAAAGTGATCTGGAGCACTGAGATCGTTGGAGTTAAGGGTGGAGGAAAGTTGGAGGGGATCAGAATTAAGAACTCAACAGGTGAAGAAAGTGATTTGCAGATCGATGGATTGTTCCTGGCGATCGGTCACTTACCCGAGACAAGTCTTTTTAAAGATCAGGTGGAATTGGATGAGAAAGGTTATCTGACTACAACAATGACGGCGATGATGCAGAGTAATAAATGGAGAGTAAGTGATAAGGATATCTGGCGTGACGGCTATCCGACAATGACAAGCAGAGCCGGAGTATTTGGTTGCGGGGATGTGGTGGATTATAGATATAAACAAGCGGTGACGGCTGCAGGAATGGGAAAATACTTAACCGGGAACGTGAGCAGCTGGTAAGATAGCATATATCAAGCTGCACCAGAATTCATGAAAGCCCGACAAATAATAAAGGATAGTATCAATAATCTATTTAATGCGGCGGAGTTCACATTGGAGCATCCAATGGACGAGAAGATGGGAGACTATGCGAGCAATGTGGCAATGATTTTATCTAAGAAGGAACAGAAATCTCCGAGAGAATTAGCCGAGGAAATTGCAGAAAAACTAAGAGGCCAGGGAGAACTGAAAGGGATAGTGGAAAAAATTGAGGTAGCGGGTCCCGGATTTGTTAATTTTTTTCTGTCCAATAAATACCTGACAGATGAAGTAAGTGAAGTGTTGAGTGAAAAAGAAGCTTACGGAAGAGGTGTTCGCTGGGAGGAAAAAAAAGTCATGGTTGAATACACCGATCCGAATCCCTTTAAACAATTTCACATCGGTCATTTAATGAGTAACACCATTGGTGAGTCTCTATCCAGATTGATCGAGTTTTCAGGAGCAGAGGTCAAGAGGGCATGTTATCAGGGTGATGTTGGCATGCATGTGGCAAAGTCTATTTGGGGAATCAGAGAACTGCTCAAAGAAAAAAAATTGTCTATAGAAGAAATTGGAGAAATGGAATTGGACGAGAAGGCCGCTTTTCTCGGAAAAGGCTACGCGACGGGAGCGGCAGGATTTGAGGAGAATGAGGAATCAAAGAAGGCAATAAACGATTTAAATAAGGTAATTTACGAAAGAAGTGACGAGGGAGTAAATAAGATTTATGATTTAGGCCGCAGATGGAGTTTGGACTATTTTGAAAC
>Ga0075857_138_pt1 | contig 8758 bp, 10 predicted proteins | sample RifGroF2_FD_67959 | JGI IMG/M metagenome (GOLD analysis project Ga0075857, IMG submission 67959) | Microgenomates (Collierbacteria) bacterium GW2011_GWF2_44_15
AAGGCTGATGAGATCATTTTAGCTTCAGATCCTGACCGTGAGGGAGAGGCAATCGCCTGGCACGTAGAGGCTCTGTTGTCAGAGAGCAAGAAAAAGGTACCCCCCAAGTTCAAGAGGATTGCTTTCCACTCCATTACCAAAGACGCCATTATGGAGGCATTGGAGCACCCCAGAGAGATAGACATGAGCCTGGTAGAAGCCCAGCAAGCCAGGAGAATCTTAGATAGACTGGTAGGTTACAAGCTGTCGCCAATTCTATGGAAGAAGGTCAGGAGGGGCTTGTCGGCCGGACGGGTACAGAGTGTGGCCGTGAGGTTGATCGTGGAGAAGGAGCGGGAAATCGAAAAGTTCAAACCACAAGAATACTGGCAGATCAGGGTAGTTTTGGAGACAAATAAGGGAGAGGAATTCGTGGCCGAGCTGGCAAAGATATCAGATAAGAAGGCGGTGGTCGACAATGGGAAAAAAGCTGGAGAGATCGTCGAGGCACTCGAAAAGGGGAATTATGTGGTACTGGAAGTGCGAAAGAGCGAAAGAAAAGTAACCCCACACCCACCTTTCAAGACATCAACTCTGCAACAGGCAGCGGCCAACGTGTTGGGCTGGTCGGCCAAGAGAACTATGAATGTTGCCCAGAAGCTTTATGAGTTGGGAAACATTACTTACCATCGTACCGACTCATTCAATTTAGCCCCTGTGGCGATAGATGGTGTCAGAAGTTTTATCGGTAACACATATGGTCCGGAGTATTTAAGTAAGGAGACAAGATTTTATAAATCGGGGGGGAAGGTATTGGCACAAGAAGCCCATGAGGCTATTCGTCCAACTGATTTTTCCAGATCTCCGGACAGGTTTGAGGGTCAGGATGCCCTCGCTGCAGACCAAGCAAGACTTTATTCATTAATCTGGAGAAGAACCCTTGGTTGTCAGATGGCCGAGGCCGTATTTGATGACACTAAGGTAGACATAAAATGTGGTGATATCCGATTGTTGGCGGCCGGAGTGGTGATGAAGTTTGAAGGATGGAAAAAACTTTTTGGAAAAGACAAAGAAGAACAGCAGAACTTACCGGAAATGAATGAAGGAGATGCTCTGGAAAGGAAAAAGGTACTGAGCGAGCAAAAATTTACAATGCCACCGGCGCGTTTCAATGATGCATCTCTGATTAAGGAACTGGAAAAGAGGGGGATCGGCAGACCTTCCACATATGCCGCGATCATTTCCACAATTCAGGACAGAAGATATGTAGAGCAGAAAGACAAAAAATTCTATGTCACCAGTATTGGAATTGCAGTGACTGACTTTTTGGTGGAGAATTTTCCAGAAGAAATGGATTATGAATTTACGGCCAAGATGGAAGACAATCTGGACGAGATCGCTGCGGGAAAACTTAAATGGATGACCATGCTGGGAACTTTTTGGAAGGTGTTCAGAGATAAGTTGGAGAAGGTGGATAAGGAAAGTGCCAGAGTGGGAGTGCCGACAAAGTCGACAGGTCAAAAATGCCCGTTATGTGGTGAGGGAGAAGTAGTCATTCGTGACGGTAAGTTCGGTAGATTCTTGAGTTGTAACAGATATCCTGATTGTAAATACACGGCTCCGTTTATCGAGTATTTGGAGGGGGTTGCCTGTGAGAAGTGCGGTAAGCGAGTGGTTTTGAAGAAAACAAGAACCGGAAAAGATTTCTTTGGATGTGAGGATTACCCCAACTGTACCTGGGCAAGTTGGAGAAAGCCACAGGTCAAGGGTGAGGAAAAGACGGATGTTGTGGTAGAGGAAAAAGGCGGAGAAGAGTAATTTATTTGGCAGTAAAAAACCCGGGCGGAAGCCCGGGCTAAAGATCATGATTTAGACTTTCCCAAATGTTTCGTAGGCGAGATAGCCTAACAAGGAAGCGATGATGACGAGTCCGACGACAATGGCAATGTAGTCGAAGATGGCGGCAGTGAAGACGATGCTGATGATGAGCAATAGGGCGTAGACAATGTTCGCTAGCCAGATAAGTGTACCTGGGAGCTGACCGGTGATGTAATTGATGTAGACGAGCCAGCCTGCACTAAGAATGAATACGCTCTTGCTAAAGAGGCGGATACCGATGTTACCTCCATGGTTGGATTGAATGAAAGCGTCGATGATTATGATGACGATAAAGAAGAGTAATCCAGGCATGAGGTGCCTGCGGGACATGGTTTCGTCACTGCCAAAATGAGGAAGTCTGGAAAAAAGAGAGGATAGAATTTTCATTTGAACTCCTGTTCGATCTAGCTTTCGTTTGTTGGTTGCGCGTCCCAGGGGATATGATCCTTACCGGTGACGATGAAATGGCCATTACCTTCATAACGCAGATAGTACAAATCTGTGTGGAGAAAAGGAAACATTTCACTGGTGTGAGGGTGATTCCTGTGAAAGGTAACGATGTCTCCTATTTGAGGATTTTGACTCATCAAATATTCTTTTTCGGATCGAGAAAGAATCTCAACTTTACGTTTTGGCAATTACCACACTCCTAAACCTGGATTTTAAAAGTACGCTTGAATGGGTGAATTCTATACTATAGGTGACGAAAAATATAGATAGACAAAAGTCGGAAAAAGGTTTAACTTAATCTTTATGACTGAAACAAAAGGAAACCAAACATTTCAGAGTGAATTCCATCGACGTTAGGTTGAGAGACCAATGGCTGTTTTATCGACTCGGGTAATTGATGCAAAAACGTACCAGGATGTTTTAAGCGAATATAGATGGTACATGAGAGATCCCAAAGCCGAGCTGCCCGAGGAGATAGTGGAGATTTTAAAAACGATTGGTAAAGTATGACCAGAGGGTTGTTTATCGTAATCTACGGCTCAAACAACCTAGGGAAATCTAAGCAGCTGGATTTATTGGAAAGAGATTGGTTGGCAATGGGAAGACCTTATACCCGTCTGAAATATCCAATTTATGATTCACCCACCGGTGTTTTGATAAACAGGGCACTGCGAGGGGATGAGCACGGAAAGTTAGAACTAACGGACGAAGAACTCCAGACCCTATTTGCAGAAGACAGGAGGTGTTTCCAGCCTCGATTAGTGGAACTGTTGGAAGAAGGAGATGTTTTGGGAGAGGACTACACCGGTACCGGTCTGGCTTGGGGTTTGACAAAGGGTGTTTCCAGAGAATTGTTGGATGAATATAATGCCGGTCTATTGGTCCCCGATGTGGCCTTGCTTTTGGATGGTGAGAGATTCGGATGCGGAATTGAAAAAGGGCACAGACATGAGGATGGTGGAGAGGGTTTATGGCAGCGGAACAGAGAAATACATTTGGAATTGGCCAAGGAGTTGGGGTGGTTCATAGTCAATGCCAACCGAAATCCCGAGACGGTGCATGGGGACATAATGAACTACATCAGTTTTTCCCAATAGGAGAGGTGGTTTGGGGTAGAATATAAAAGTGCAAGACGAAGTATTTAATCTAATTAAGGAAGAAGAAAACAGGCAACAAGAGACCATTGCCCTGATACCTTCGGAAAACTACGCCTCCATGGCTGTTCGAGAAGCGACTGGTTGTGTATTGGCAAATAAATATGCCGAAGGATATCCAGGAAGACGATATTACCAGGGAAATGAAGTAGTCGACAGAGTGGAAACGATGGCAATAGAGCGATGTAAAAGACTTTTTAATTTGGAGTCGGCTAACGTACAACCTTACTCAGGTAGTCCTGCGAACACTGCGGTATTGTTTGCATTATTAGAATTTGGGGATGTGGTCTGTGGAATGCAGTTATCGGCAGGAGGGCATTTGACTCATGGTCATCCGGGGATAACACTGTCGGGTAAATATTTTAATAGCGTTCAGTACGGAGTTAATCGTGACGGAAGAATCAATTATGAGGAAGTAGCCGAGTTGGTGAAACGAGAAAAGCCAAAATTGATCTTTGCAGGAACTACCGCGTATCCATTTAAACTGGACTGGAAAAAATTCTCCGAGATTGCTGAGAGCATTGATGCTTATTTGGTTGCCGACATCAGTCATATCGCAGGTTTGATAGTTGGGGGAGTCCACGAAAGCCCGTCAGAATATGTTCATATTGTCACCAGTACTACTCATAAAATACTGCGCGGTCCCAGGGGGGCTTTTGTTGGAGTGACCAGGAAAGGTTTGGAGAAAGATCCTGAACTATCCAGAAAAATTGACAGAGCGGTATTCCCAGGTTTGCAGGGAGGCCCTCACGAAAATGCGATCGCCGCAATGGCAATAGCTTTTGGAGAAGCCGAATCTGACTCTTACCTTAAATACACGAAGAGCGTCCTCAGGAATGCTTTAGTTTTGGCGGAGGAGATGAAAAAGAGCGGCTTGAAAATCTTTGGTACAGAAAATCACTTGATGCTTATCGACGTTGGGAAGGAGATGGGAAAAGAGGTAGCTGTCAGATTAGAAGAGGTGGGAATAATCGTGAATGCAAATTCGATACCGTTCGATGAGGGAAAACCATTCAGGCCATCAGGATTGAGGATAGGGACACCAGCCGTTTCCACCAGAGGAATGGGGGAGTCGGAGATGAAAATGATCGCTTCATGGATAGTTCAGATCGTTAAGGGTGAGGGTGAGACTGAGGATATTAAAAAACAGGTGATAGAGCTATGCAAGAAATTCCCGATACCAGAATAATGTTCGATGGAAGAATGGAGGCTAAGAAGATCGAAGAAAGTCTGAAAATCTCAGGCAAACTCGAAGGTAAAGGGTTATTGATTCTTCAATGCGACGGGTCAAGCACAGAAAGCACATATATTCGACTTAAAAGACAGATGGCGGAGCGGTTGGGGGTTGAAACACGGGTCTTGTTTGTTTGGGAAAAGGACATAATAATGAAGGAGATAGAAAAGGGGAATGAAGACAACTCAATTGATGGAATTTTGGTGCAGTTGCCGATAAAAGGGGCGAATAGGGAGGAGATTGAGCAAATATTGTCTACTATCAACCCTGTGAAGGATATAGACGGATTAAACCCGAAGAGTAGCTTCGTTCCGGCGGCAGTAGTGGCAGTAGAGACGGTGATGGAGAAAATTAATTTAAGTAGGAACTTGGCCGTTGCTATAGTCGGAGCCGAAGGAATGGTTGGTAAAGCGCTTTATGGCAGATTATCGGAGTTGGGTTATGTAGTTTCCGGTTTTGATATGGGGGACGATTTGATGAAGTTGAATGATTTCGATGTGGTGGTCTCCTGCACCGGTCAAGAAGGATTAATCACCGGAGATATGGTGAAGCAAGGGTTCGTGGGGATCGATCTGGGTTTTCCTCAAGGAGATATTTCCGAAGAGGCAGGCGGTAAGGCGAGGGTGATCACTCCTGTACCCGGTGGGGTAGGACCGCTGACCATAGTTTCGTTGTTCGTAAGTATGGCGGCTTAAATTTCGGATTTGGTCATTGTAGGTATTAAAAACCCCGCCGGTTGGGCGGGGTAGCGGAGCTTTACTGGATGTCGATGCTGGGGACTATCGAGTCAACGGGAACGTGGAACTCATAGACTCGTTCTACCGTATAAAATGGGGTGAACGCTAGGTACTTTTCCCAGTCCCACTTCCAGTCTCGCCTGTAGGTGACCAGGTAGGCAGAGCCAGGTTCCTGATCACGGATCAGGTAGACGAGAGCTTCGTAGTCGTCATAGCGGATGACCTTGCCGTCACGCAGACGATCACCTTCGTAGAAACGGTAGACATAGTATTCGTCGGTACTGATATGTCCGGTTCCAAGGAAAAACCTGCCTTCGATCGTGGGCTCGCCCAGGTTCATGGTCTCCAGTCTAATGGGATCGTTGGCGACGGTTTTGGTTGGTAGGAACATGCTGCCGAAAAACGTGGTCATTGCTCCACCACAGAGAGAGACCATGATGAGTATGGCGACGCCGAATCCAGTCACATAGTGGACAGTGCCTCCATCAACGTACTTGACATCGTAGGCTAAAAAGCGAGCAAAAAAGGAAACAGCTAGAAATCCTATGAGCAACAGGAGCATTTTGTCCTTCCTTTAATCAGAGTTAAGGTTCGATTTGATGAATTCTATCCTATAGATGGATAGAAGTCAAAGATTGGCTTGAGAAATAGGCACAGGTATAGTAGAATACACGGAGAATTAATTAATAATTTACCCGCGGCGAATCTCTTGAGAGGCCGGACGGGTTTAAATAGAGATAAACAATATGGCTAAAAAAGCTGAAGAGAAGGTCCTGGTCAAGGCCGAAGGAACAAAGACCAAAAAAGTAGTTAAGAGCGCAGCTCCCAAAAAAGAAGTTGTCGTTAAAACTGCCCCCTCCAAGAAGGAAGCAGTAAAGAAAACCCCCGTAAAAAAGGTTGAGGTGAAAGAAGTTAAAGAGGTCAAAGAGGTAAAAAATGCCGAGGTAGTTGTGGCAGCCGAAGAGGTCAAAGAAACACCCAAGGGTGGCTACAGAAGTGAGGTGACCGTCGAGCAACTGTTCGAGGCCGGTGCCCATTTCGGACACGTGGTGAAGAAGTGGAATCCTAAAATGAGGAAATATCTTTGGGGGGAGAAGAATGGTATTCATATTTTCGACCTGGAGAAGACCGTAAAAAACCTGGGAGAAGCCTGTGATGTGCTTCAGAAGGCTGCCTCTACAGGAAAGAGGATCGTCATCGTCGGCACCAAGAGACAAGCAAGACCTATTGTCGAGGAGATGGCCAAGAGAGTCGGAATCCCTTATATGACACAGAGATGGTTGGGTGGTTTGATAACCAATTGGAGACAGGTCAAGCAGACTATCGACAGATTGAATTCTCTTAGACTCAAGAAAGAACAAGGTCAGTTAAAGAAGTTCACCAAAAAAGAACAGGTATTATTCGATAAGGAAATCGCCCGCTTGGACAGAGTTGTCGGTGGACTTTCCAACCTTAAAGAAGTTCCCGAGATTGTGATCGTCATTGATACTCACAAAGAAAAATTAGTGGTCAAAGAGGCATCATCCCGAGGAGTAACAGTTGTCGGATTGGTCGATTCCAATTCAAATCCCGATCTGGTTGATTACCTGATCCCGATGAATGACGATGCTACCAAGGGTTTGGAGATCGTTATCGGTGAAATGGAAAAAGCTCTTACCAGTGGTCAGAAAGAATTAAAGAAATAAAAAAACACAATGCTAGACAAAATCAAAGAACTCAGAGAAAAGACCGGCGCCGGAATTATGGATGCCAAGAAAGCGATTGAAGAATCAAAAGGCGATATGGATAAGGCCATTGAGATAATCAAAGCCAAGGGATTGGCCAAAGCCGAGAGTAAATCGGACCGCGAGGTCAGAAGCGGATTGGTCTATTGTTACACCCACAACGGTGGAACAGCAGCCGCTATGGTCGAGTTAGCTTGTGAGACCGACTTTGTAGCCAAAACCCCCGAATTCGAAGCCCTTTGTAAGGAAGTTGCAATGCAGGTAGTGTCAATGAATCCTCTGAATGTTGAGGAGCTCATGAAACAAGCATATATCCGTGACGCTGCGGTAACCATTGAACAACTGGTCAAGACTCTTGTTGGTAAAACCGGTGAGAATATACGAGTGATCCGTTTTGCCAGATTTAAATTGGGAGAAGAATAAAGAGGGGTTAACCTTTCTTTTCACCTACGCTACCGAACCCAGGGTTATTCATAGGTGTTTCTTTGGTCTCACCTTTTTTGGCGATATCTGTAGCCGTTAAGCTGTCAAGTCTTCTACCGCTTATATTTTCGGTTGGTCTTTTGGTGGCTCCTTCATGGTGGGTGTTTATGACAGATCCCACGCCAGCTTTATCTCGGGTATTCTGAGCGGTTGGTTTTGGTCCGTATGACTTTGGCATACCTTTTTTATATCATGGTTTACATGGATTTGATAAGATAGCGTATATGCAACTAGAACACGAACTGATAACTCTCCTGAGACAGAAGTTTGATAAGGTGATTGGAAGGGCAAAGCCTGATTTAGTGGAAAACGTGGTGGTGTCTGCATATGGAACCAAGATGAGGTTGGTGGAGTTGGCTACCATTTCTGCACCCGATACTAATATGCTAATCATTGCTCCATATGACAGAAGTGTAATGAGGGACATCGAGAAGGCGATCTCGGACAGTGAGTTACAGTTATCTCCGGCAGTGAGCGGGGATCAGATAAGGATTGTATTACCTCAATTAACCCAAGAAAGACGGTTGGATTTTGTAAAACTTCTAAACCAAAAGAAGGAGTCGGGAAAGACACTGATCCGTCAAGCAAGACAAGACGTTAAGGAAAAAGTTGACGCTTTGAAGGGAAAAGACGGAGTGTCCGAAGATGATATCTATATGCTGAATGAGCAGACAGACAAAATTACCGGGGAATACAACGAGAAGATTGACGCAATGACAAGGGAGAAAGAGGACGAGATCATGGCGATTTATCTAGGCAGTCTAGCCCAAGCTATCTTGATGATAGAATAAAACAATGCAACTTTTGACCTTTATCCTCACTCTTTCGGTGCTTGTGTTAGTCCATGAATTTGGTCATTTCATTATGGCTAAGTTATTTGGAATGAGGGTTGAAGAATTCGGAATTGGTTTACCACCCCGGGCTAAAAAACTTTTCTCCAAAGGGGAAACTCTGTTCAGTTTGAACTGGTTGCCCATTGGAGGATTTGTAAAACTATTCGGAGAGGACATGGAAGACGAAGCACAGCTGGCATCTCCGGAGGCCTTTTTTAACAAACCGATGTGGCAAAGAGCGGGGGTACTTTTTGCTGGAGTGACGATGAACTTCATACTGGGAATT
>Ga0075857_116_pt1 | contig 8690 bp, 10 predicted proteins | sample RifGroF2_FD_67959 | JGI IMG/M metagenome (GOLD analysis project Ga0075857, IMG submission 67959) | Microgenomates (Collierbacteria) bacterium GW2011_GWF2_44_15
GTCACTGTGTCACCAACATCTACGCCCACGGTTGAAATCACCGAGACCCCTGGGGTCACGGTAACGCCGACTGCTACTCCTGTGACTGAGGATACGCCCACCCCGACCATTACGGTTGTGATTACGGCTACCCCAACAGGAGAGATAACTATCACGGCCACACCGACCGAACCTCCAACAGAAGTCAAGTTCTGGTGCGCTTATGCCGACTACGAAATTGTCGGTGATATTCTACGCGTCACCGGGTCAGCCAACCGAAAAACCGAGTCACTCAAAGAGGTGACTGTACAGCAGGACCATGTTGTCCTGGCTAGCGGTCAGACACGGTCGACCGGTGAGTTCACTATTGATTTGACTCAGCCATGGCCCTCTGGCCTCATTGAAGTCTACGTTGCAGGCCGGACGAGTGATGACTGCCAATTTTCGCTGAATGGTCCGAAGACGACCTCAACGCCAAAACCTCCTAAGACGGGGTTCATGGAAGCCACTGATTTGCCGAGCACGCTTCCGTTCGCAGGACTGCGTCTGCCCGGTTTCGGCCTGATGGTCTTAAGCATGGTAGCTTTCGCTTTCCTTAGGCGCAAGTAGGATTAGTTTAGTTTTGGGTGGACGGCTTAGGCCGCCCACCCAATTTTTTTATTTCCGGAGGTTCAAATGAAAAAATCCTTAAAGCTGCTGATTTCGCTCGGATTCACTCTGTCATTGGGGCTGGCTTGGTTTACCACAGCACCGGAAGAGGCAGCTATAGGTGAGGTAGTGGCTTATGAGGCTACTACAGAAGCTGTTTTTGCAAATGCAGGAACAGAGGCTTCACCTCAGGCTATCTTTGACCTTCCGGAACCGACTATTGATCAAACGGCAACAAGTGTTCCCACAATGACTCCTACGCCAACTGAGATGCCCACGCAGACCCCACCCGCGCCCATAGTCAGTTATTCCATCCTGGGAAAGGTATACATGGGTGGAGGATTGCCGGTGGCTATGTCCATCCGGACAGTCGACGGGAAGGAGATCTCAAGCAACTGGGCCGGCGCTATCGGATACCAAGACGGGGATGATAAAGATACCGTCTTCAGCCCATACGCAGGCACAGTTTACTCTCACATTGATAATGGTTTCTTAGCCACCTGGATACATTCAGGAAGGCTCAAAAAAGCCGACTTGTTTGCTTGGGGACTGGAGAAGTTCGTTTACATGAATGAGCTGGGAGGACCGCTGACTTTTCCCGAAGGCCAAGATATGATGTCTCAGTTGTTAGGTGCAAGGGTTACCTTGTGCCAAGCCACTGACGGTTCAGTCGAGCCGTTTGATGATTTTGACCACAACCAGCCATGCCCGGGCAACCAACTGCAGTTCAATATAACTGCAGCCGCATTGATCGAAAGAGAGAACGTAGATGCCTATGAGGCGGCCACCGGAAAAGTAATTGATTGGTTACTGGAGAACGACCAGGGATCTGGTTTTGACCAGCTCGCGTCGGGGCAGACATTATTGCTTCAGACGTGCGTTGGAAAGTATAGTGACCAGGTTTCGGACGGGACGAAGGATTATTTATATAACCGTCTGATACTAGGTTTGAGTGTTATTGAGGAGCCCTAAGGGGCTCCTTTTTTTTTGACTAAAAAAGGGGAGAACTGTATGATGAAATCAGGACAGATAGTGTTGGTGTGGCTTCTAATAATACTGACATTGGTTTTTTGGATAAGGACAGTCATTCTGGATTATCTCAGAGGTTTTTGGGATTCGGTAATCATTAACACTGTATGTAGAAGTCGCGAAAAATGTTATCTAATCGTTGAGATGTTGACCTGAAAATTGGGGACCTCACGAGGACGCTCTTTTCTGTGGATTAGCTATTTTGAGAAGAGGGATTGATGCCTAGCATCCAGAGGACTGACTCTTTTTTGTAGCGACGATCGCCACGTGAGTTGATACGAATGGCGGGGAGTTTGCCGCGTTTGCCCCAGCGTTTAATGGTATTGGGCAACCTCGGAGACAGTGAGAAGATCGGGAAGGTTATTGAGGTCTAATTCCTTTTTAACTATTTTGTTAATTGGTGTTAGGTTTTGGTTGTCCATGTCTGATATATAAGTTATCAGTGAGGTAGTAGAGAGTCAAGGGGTAGTTTCATTGCTTGAAAACCCATAGTATTGAAGGTATACTACGCGAGTACATATTCTGTTGCACTTTCAAATAGGAGCCTAAATGAAGCACATAACCTTGCTTGTATCTGCTCTGGTTGGAGCACTGATAGGCGTGGGTGGAATGGCATTGTTGTCATCCTTCCTTGAGCCGATCGGAGTTTTGCTTGTAGCCGGATTGGTCGGTGTGGTCTTGGGAGTGATCCTGATCACATCCATGCGTTTAGCGGGATTCTCGTGGGGGCTGATTGTGCTGGGATTTGTGACCATGCTGATCGTAGCCATACTAGCAGTCCTTGCGGGTAGCTTGCCTGGAGTGCTGGGAGTGTCGATGCCTTTTGTCATCAACGTTATCGGCAATACACTGAATGTTATCAACCTAGTTTTTTTGAGAGATGTTGAAGCCCGTAAAAATTAAGGAGACACATATGCGATTTGATATCAATAATATTAATATTAAGTCCGGTTCACCCTATTCGAAGATCGTTGATCTTCTTAACAAGGGGAACAGGTTCGTGGTGGTATTCTCACAACCTCTCTCGGTTGATGATGAAAGACATCAAACGAGGGTATTTATCGACGATCTGTTCACAGCTCGGGCCGATCTTGGGAGCGAGAATTCCCTACCGTTGTTATCCCTGATGGACCTGTCGGGTATGGATCTGGCAATTACCGGGAACGGTGTCGACCTGGTCGATTTTGCGTCTTGGATGGCTGCCGTGTACGGAAGACAATTCTCCGGTGTGGTCGAATCAGTCTTCGGCGGTGAAGTGGTGGAAGTAGGGATCGGTCGGTTACTTGAGTCAAAGGACTCTCCCGATCTTTGGCTAATGGGTTATGGTGATCTCTATGTTTCCCTGCTCGTTTTTGACTTTGTCGACCTCGCATACCGAGTCGTCAATACATGGGTAAGCGGCTTTGATAAAGAGATCCCCGATGACATCGACGATGCTGTGGGCATACTTAGGGATTCACGGCTTCGAAAAATGATCGACGAATACCGAATTGCCAACAATGACCAAAGGGTCAGATTGGGAATGAGGATGTTCTCGTATTTGAGGCAATGAATATATCCGGACCCGCTTTATAAGTGGGTCCTTTTTTGTGCAACAAAAACCCGCCTTGCAGCGGGTTTCGTAGGTTTCAAGAGAAGTTGAAATTATTTCAATTCTACTTTGGCACCAGCCTCTTCGAGTTTCTTCTTAGCGGCTTCGGCGTCCTCTTTCTTAGCACCTTCGAGAACAACTGCGGGAGCTTTCTCTACAAGGTTCTTGGCTTCGACCAAACCTAGGTCGGTTTTGATCTCACGGACGGCCTTGATAACACCGATTTTGTTGGCACCGGCATCAGCGATGACGACGTCAAATTCGGTCTTTTCCTCTGCGGGAGCGGCGGCTGCAGCTACGGCGGCACCGGCGACGGCGACGGGAGCGGCGGATACACCGAATTTCTCTTCGAGGGCTTTGACTAATTCAGCAACTTCCAAAACGGAGAGTTCACTGACTTGGTCGACGAGTTTTTGGACTTTGTCGGACATGTTTTTTTATTTATTAATTACTAATTAGCTATTAAGCGGATAATTTGTTCCTGAGGGCATCCAGACCGTAGACGAGATTTTGGATGGGAGCACTGAGCTGTCTGACCAGAGCTTGGGCGGGAGCTTGGAGTTGAGCCAAGAGACTGGAGAGGAGCTGCTCGCGGCTGGGGAGCTTGGATAGAGAGGTGATCTCGACCGGGGTGATGGCTTTGCCATCCATGATGCCGGATTTGATCTTAAGCTTGTCATGATCATCGGCAAAGTTCATGACGACCTTGGCACCGGCAACTGCGTCTTTTTTGGAGAAGAGGACTGCTGTAGGGCCATTGAGGAAGCTGTCAAGGGTATCGACGAGGTCGGCATTGGTCTCTTTAAGAGCTAGGCGGAGGAGGTTGTTTTTGGTGACTACAAAGACGGCATCGTTCTTGGAAGCTTCATTCCTGAGCTGGTTTTGTTCCGAAACGGAGAGACCGGCGTATTCGGTAAGGATGACGGCTTTAGAGTCGGAGAGACCTTTGATGAGTTCGGCCAGTTGATGTATATTTTTTTGGTTTGGCATCTGGATTTGATTAGTTTATATTTTTTACCCAATAAAAAGGCGCGTATCCAAGACGTGCCTATTAGGGTGTTCTACTCGGGGCTTAGTGATCGCCCGAGGTCTTGGAACAAGTGTTATTCTAACACGGGAGGGGGTAATTGCAAGTCTTAGGATTGCGAATTGACATAATAAGTGCAAATGGAATAAAATATGGGGTGTGAACAGGCAATGCCTGTTGAACCTTAAAAAGCTCTAAGTTTTAATCTAAAATTTTCCTTTGAGTGGAGGTTACTATGAAGAATGGTGATAAGTTTGGAGAATGGGCCGCTGGCCAGGGTGTTTCGGATCAACACAAGACGCTTCTTTTGAATGCGCTTGGGAAGATCCCCCCGGATCAAGCCGATGCTTTAATTGATGAGATTTCAAGTCAGAATTTGCCGATGAAGGATGCACTGCCCAGAATCATGCGGGCAGCTCTGCCCAGTGCTGCAAAAGTCCAACAGGCCCCTCAGTTCGAACCCGCTCCTCACGAGAAACCAGTGATTGCTAAGGTTGAAGAGAAAAAGAAGGGGTTTCCCGGTTTGAGCGTGTTTTCCGGCGGTGGTAAAAAGCCTGCCCCTGCTTCCAAGCAGGGCGGTGGTAAAAAGCCCGGCGGAAAAATGATCTTGATTGGTGTAGCTGTTGTGGTCATCTTGGCCCTCGCGTTCGTGATGGTGCCCAAACTTATGGGTGGTGGCGAGGTTGAGGGTAACGAAGCCTATCCGGCGATGGAAGGTTACTTTGTTCAAGGTGAACCAGCACTGCCTACAGAGATAGTTCCCAGTGCGGTGCCGGATCAAGGATTGACTGGATTGTCCGCTGAGGATAAGAGCGAATGGGCCGCCAGTGTGCTTAAGAGCACTCTGGGCGATCCGGCGCTCAATCGTCCGGTCAGTTGGTCAGCTGCTTTTTCGAATTTCCCCTGGCTTTGGTTGGTTTATATCCTGGGCGCCCCCGTCCTACTCTTCATGGTCTATCGTGACCGGAGTCAGGCACAGGAACTATCAGATATCAAGCTTGCCAATAGGGGATTCTGGTTCATGTTCCTGGCTACCGTACTGAGTGAATTCATCGCGAAGATCTTCATCGCTCAAGGAATGAACCCCACGTCATCTGTTTTCACTGTGTTGGCGATCGGCGCTATTGGTGCCGTCATCTTCCAGTGGTCGGCGGTGACGTCAGGGAAACGTGATTACAGCGTTTTGGCGGTTGGCGTATTCTCCACCGGCTTGTTGATCAAGTGGTGGTTGTCCGCTAATGCCACGCTGGCTGCTGTGGCGATGGTCTTGATGGTGGTTGGAATGTTCCTTCTGCTGATCGAGATTCGCAGGAATGCGAACGAAGCCGAGTCTGATACGGTGATGGTGAAGTCCTTGTTGGGGACTCTGTTGATGGCTATAGTTTTTGTAGCTGTCTTCGGATTTATCTTTATCACTATCGATCGCGCTGTCGGTAATATGCCCATTCCTGTTGACATCGAGGGACAAGCAAGGATAGCTACACAGGTAGCCCTTTATACCAAAGGCCAAATGCCGATTTCGCTCGTACTGGGCGCATTCGCCGCTTTAGGTGCAGGTCTGGTCTGGGGTGCTATAGCACTTCGACCGGCCAACTCCAAGAGCACCGGCAAAATGGTCGATGGCAACATCCTTGGTCTGATCTCACTAGACGCCGATATGATGGCGCTTTTTGTGATGATCCTCTGGTTCCTCATGCCATGGGTGAGCTTGCTTCCAACGTTGCTGCGTCTGTTTATTTAAATGCTTAGAGCTACTTTACCGTAGTGGAGTAACCCTCCACTACGGGATTTGTTCAAGATAATTGCTCAGATGAGTAGTTGTTTTGATCAAGTCTGAGCAATTATGCTCTGCTTGTGTAGAACATTAAAATCCATTCTTATTGCACATACAGGAGGTTTGTTATGGCTAAAAATAATCATGCTCAAACTGGCGAGATGATCGTGCGGGATATGTCCAAAAGGAACCCCGCGCTCTTTAGAGAGGCTAATAGAGTTGCCGCGGCTGTTGCGCGTCAACTGAACCTAGCCACCGAGAAGTTTTCTGAAGCGGGTCGAATTGGTGGGACAGTGAATGCTGTCGCACCCGGCTTGCTGAAGAATCCGGGAGCAGTGCTTCCTCAGATCACCACGCTCAATGCAGCAGACACGGCCGTTAGCCGGATGATGATTCTCAATACTCTGCTGTCTCCCGAGTTTGACGGTGTGCTGGAGGACTTTCAGTTTCGTCTGGCAAATGCCAGTGCTCAGCAACAAGTTGATTTACTGCGATCCTTTTCAGCGGTCGACTGGGCGGCTTTGTCCCGTCCTGCTTTTGAAAAGAATGCGCCGGCTTTGGCGAAGCTTCAGGGTTTTCTTCATCACCATTCCCAGATGCGCGGAGTCGAGCATGCTGGTTTGCAGGATTTGTTGGTGTTGACCCGGATTCCGCAGTTTACTCAAATGCTGGTTTTGGCTTCAGGCTATGGAGAGATCATGCTCATGGCATGGGAAATCTTCCAGCAAAATCGAGCCAGTTTGCTTAAGGACAACGAGGAAAATAAGACCCTCGTGTCACGACTGGATGGTATTCTGTCTGAGTTTACCGAAGCAGAAATGCGCCGGTTACAGAGTGCGGTCAACGTGGTTGACCTGACCGAGCAACTTGACCACGCACTACAGGTAGCAGAGATGCTTGCCGGTATGGAAAACCGGACTGCCGACATGCTATCCCGTATCGATATCGATAAGATGCTGGTGAAGGAAATGGATACCCACACCGAAGCCAGTGTCGCGTCACAATTGAAACTCTTGGAAGAGTTTGTTACGAGCATGCATCTGCTGACCAAGAACAAGACCCGTTTGGCCAAGATCAATAAAGCCATCGGTTCCCTTGATCTTTACATCAAGTGCTACATCGTATTCGAGCTCAATCTGGCCATGCTTCAGGTTTATATCATCTCCGGGTCAGCGGCTATCCAGACTGTTCTGGGTAACCAGCTGCGGCTGGTAGGCGAGCGAACTGCTATGACGTTCTTCGAAGAGCAAATCGCGCCTTTCCAGAAGTTGACAGGGAACTTTGAGAACAATTTCCTTCTGCCTCAGCTAATTGATGATGACGGCGATATCAGCCTGGTGCAGAAGTAAGAGTGACGATTTAACCATGCCGGTTGCCAAGCGCAGCCGGCTTTTTATTGACAAAAAGAGGCTAATGTGATATAATATGGGATAGTTTGAGGCACTTTAACCCATTCCTTTTTGTTGGAGGGATCTGATGGAAACTTCCTATAAAGTGATCTTTGGGACACATAAAGGTAATTTAATCCAGAGACTATTGAAGTTTTGGATTATGCCCAGAATGCCCCGCTTGGAGATCCTTGTCTACACTCTGCTGGGTGTTGGTATCTTCAAAAGAGTTTTGATGAATACCGTTGGAAGGATTGACAAGTATTCATCTCACCAGACCAACTACAATATTGGTAAGCTCAATTTAAAGAATTTACTTACCTTTGCCACCAGTCAGACAATGTTCAATGAAGGTTGGCACCTGTTCGCATTTCTTGCCACCAATCTTCCCTATCTTATTACCTGGTGGAACGATGGTCGTCCTCTGAGCGCCACCACCGTTTTCTTTCTGGTCCTGTCGGTCATAAACATTTACTGCGTGATGCTGCAGAGGTATAACAGGGCTAGAATCTGCCTAGTAGTCGAAAGATTGGTCTCAAAAGGCCATACAGTCGACAGCAGTTACAGAAATTGGTTGGCATTGGATCTGCCCGATCCAGTTGATGAGAATGAGCGTTTGATGAAAGAGTACGGGCTGACACATATATACGTAGGTCGTTCCCCGCAGTGATGCGGGGATTTTTTTGTCACAAAAATCCCCGGCTGGCGGCCGGGGAGGAGAAAATTCTTTGAAAGTTTAGAAGCCTGTATTGCCGATTACGTAGAATGCGACAACCAGGAAACTGCAGGAAAGCAGGATTAGCCCGATAAGGAGAGGGATGATGATTTTTTTCACAGTGACCTCCTTTAGGGGATTGAGAACAGCTTCTGAACAAGGGTGGCGTAGTTGACACCGGATTCAAGGCTGTCGGGGTCGATGGTGATGGCCATGTTAGCGAGTGCGTCAGATCCAATCCCAGTGGCTGCGAAAGTGTAGCTGCAGTATTGCTGAGGCAGAACCTTGGTGGTCATATCATCGGCGTAGACATAATCGCACGGTGATCCAGGTTTGGCGGGAACTACTACAGTCAGACTTTCCAGCCCGGCGTAGTTATGATCAACACAGGTTGCGTCCTGAGCAGGACAACGAAATCCCGCAACCAGTTGCGCCGTATCCATGAGGGAGTTGTAGACGTGTTGCTCACCAGGGGTGGTGAGGCTGTCTACAAAGGTCTGATAGAGTTGGTCCGAGTAGATCGAACTTCGGCTGCCATC
>Ga0075857_136_pt1 | contig 6670 bp, 8 predicted proteins | sample RifGroF2_FD_67959 | JGI IMG/M metagenome (GOLD analysis project Ga0075857, IMG submission 67959) | Microgenomates (Collierbacteria) bacterium GW2011_GWF2_44_15
TATCTTAATTAAACCAAACTTGAACTAAAAAAGCCGAGATATCACTTTTATTACATTCCTCCTCTCCTGAGATCCAAAGAAACTGGCGGAGAGTATGGGACGAAGTCCGAACCTTTCTTTTAAAAAATAAGCCTGACGATCTTCACAGTTGATATGCGTTTCCATCTTATCTATTGATATTACAAGATAATGTAATAATATCAACTAAATATGACCAAAGACGAATTAGAATCAAAAAAATTTGCCTCACTGTTTCAGTCAGTAAAAAAAATCAAATTAATTCCTTGGAAAGGACAAGCTTCAATAGGTGTATCCATTTTTAAAAATTATCCAACAAAAGGATCATATATCCCAGTAAAGAATAGACAGGGAAAAAATGATAGCGTCATTTGTATAAATATCTTTTTTCCTCAATCGGAAACCAAAAACAAAACCATGAAGGTAATTTTGAAAATATCAGCATTTAAATCGAGCCATTATTTATGGAAATACCATTGGTATGATTTCAATAATAAGAATTGTCCTAGTGAACTCGCAGTTAATAAGAGTCAACAATCCAAACAACCAATAAATATTGAGGAAAATTTCAGATACGAATATAACTTAAAAACTCATAAAATATTTGACCTCGAAACAAACAAATTTGTGACTGCTAATGAAATAGTTAATAGCATCTACAAAATACACATAAAGACAATCACAAATAAAATATTTAAGCTCAAAATCAATGCCATAGGGCGATTGGTTGAATTCATTGATCCCATAAATAATTTATTAAAAAATATTAACCATTATTGCTTTGGGAAAAGCTTCAAAAAAACTAATAATTTAGATGATTATTTTTTAGGGATATATGAAACATATAAAAAAGAGGATTTGATTGACTTGTCTGTTACTTCTGAAAAACCAACAATATTAGGATCCGATTTTCCAATAACATATCAATCTGCTACTACATTTTTCGTCTTGACATTAGTAATATTCTCGATTAATTATTGGTACAAGTACGATCTTATGGGATTTGTAGGACTAGCAAATGAAGCAAGTAAGAACAGTTTATTTCTAGCGTCCTTGGTGACTGTATCTTTAATAATTACTGATCGAGTAATTCCTCACTTTCTTGTGTCTATTATGAATATATTAATTAGACTGAGAATATACCTTACCTTTAGACATAAAATCAAAATTAAATAAACGACATTACTCTATCCTTGTTGTCTTTATTATCTAAACCCACCCTATGCTAAGGAGTAGTACTCAACTAATAGGCGATGAAAAACATTAAACAAGTCCGGATTTATTTATCAAAACCACACTGTTTTTGATAGTAAGGATTACTCTTAACCATTTTTGTTATTTGATCAATAATTTTTTTATTAAAACAATCAGATGGACCTGAGCCACAAAAATGAGTCGCATTCCCAGTAAAATTCAAAAACGTATTTATTAGCAATAACGGATTATTATTTCCAAAATTAGTTGTAGCTATCCTTCCGACAATAGAATCTTGTTCTTCAGAGTTTAAGGATCCTAAAAACATATATTGTGTCTGAAACGCCCCAGTTTCTAAGTCATAACAAGAAAACTCTTCACCAGTGTTTAATGTTCTAAGATAATTTCCAGCGTGATTTATTTCGTGAGACAGAAGAAAAGCAGTTAAAACATCATCCTTTACTTTGTATGAATTATCGACATATATTGAGAGTCTATCCATCGAAGACTTATTAACATCAAACGTAAATATTCCTTCAGCATTATTTAATTGTGTATATTGAACATCCAAACAATTAAATATCGAGTCATCTCCCTTCCCGAATTTGTCCGAGTAGCGTTGCTTAAACAAACTCATTGCTCTGATAAATTCTTCAGGCATATCATACATTTCTTTTCGAATACAAGTAGGCTCTTCCGCATCATAAAACCAATTTCCATTTTCGAACACCCACTGCTTATATCCTCTGATAATTTTATTATTAGTACAATTATCGTCTTCACATATAGAAATCGTTCTATCAATATACCCTGTATTGTTTTCAACAATGATATTGTTAACGGTGACGTCTTGTTTTGTTGAACTTTCCTTGGTCCCTTTTTGACTTTTTATATACTCATTTAGCGTATATTCTCTCTTTGTTTCGGCACTAAAGTATCCATAAGCCTCAGCATAATCATTACTGCTTAGCAAAGAGGTAAGCTCGTTATATCTCTTTGCTAGTAAGTTTTCTTTACTAATGAAAAGATTTGAATATTTTGAAGCAAAGAAACCGACGATGAAGAGTAGGATTAGTCCAATTAAAATCGCTTCCAATTTTGTAAACCCATTACTTATATTTTGTTTATTCACAACTGAACGATATTTATAGCTTAATAATACACGATTAAATATTCCGAATATTTTGTGCTATGCTTCTCCAGAGCAGTACCGACTGTAGTGTCCATAGAAAGAAATTCTAAAATCAACTAACACCAATTAACCCAAGCGGGTTATCATCTTGGTGTTTTTTTAGATTTCTTTCAGTCTGCTATGGATCGTCAGAAAGAAATTGAGGAAAAAGTAAGGCAGTATTTCAGAAAAAAGTACGGAGTATACCCAACTGATCTTCAACTCAAAAATTCCATTGATTCTCTTAGGCTTCTAGGCAGGTCGTTTTTCACCTCCTTTCACCCTCTGAAAGGGAAATAAATGAAAAAACGTCCCCTTAGACTTGATAGTAACGTCATAAGTCGTCCAAATTTCACTGACAAAAAAGTGATTGTTTCAGGGAATTTGGTTGAAGAATATACCTATGGTTATCCCCTAAAGCTCAATATCCAGAGGAAAAGTGATTTTCGGAAAAAGAATTCCGGGAGTTCAAGAAATAAAGAATATAAAGGGAGATCTGTCAACAAGGCGCGCAATACTATCCGACGTCTTGCTCAGGCAAACTTTAATGGAAATTCAAAATTCTTAACTCTTACTTTCAATAATGAGAACACTTTTGATATCTCGAGCATTACTGAGTGTGATAAAAAATTTAGGTTATTTATTAAACAGATAAAAAAATTGTTTCTCGAACATATGTATATCGCGGTTAGAGAGTTTCAAGAAAGAGGCGCAGTCCATTATCATCTCCTCTCAAATATTCCATATATTAAGAAAAAGGAACTCGCCTCCATCTGGGGTTATGGTTTTGTAGGTATAAAAAAAGTTACCAATGTTATCGGTATCGGTGCGTATATTTCCAAATATCTAAGTAAGGATTTCGAAGATAAAAGGTTTAAGGGATTAAGAACTTACATCACCTCTCTCAATCTCAAAAGACCTATCACCTATTACGGTAATGAGGCAAATTCCATTATTGGAAAATTAATTGAGGATGGTGAATCCCCATACTTTGAGAACAAATACATGAGTAACTACAACGGAGAAATCTCATTTCGTGAGTATAATCGTATTAATTTTGATCCTGCCCGAAAGGATAATAAGTGAAATATATAGCTTACTGTAGAAAATCAAGTGAGGGTGAGGATCGTCAAGCTCAATCTCTTGACACTCAAGAGAGGCTCTTGAAAGATTTTGCTTCTCGGGAGAAGCTGGAGGTTTTGAGAGTCGTGAGAGAAAGTCGAAGCGCGAAAACTGACGGAATCAGACCCTTGTTTTATAAGGTCTTGGAAGATATACGTCGAGGGGAGGCAGACGCCCTCTTGGTGGTACACACCGACCGTCTTGCTCGGAATTTTATTGACGCCGGTCAGATTATCAAAATGCTTGAGAGTGGTGCTTTAAAGCAGGTCAGAACCCCTTCAAATACCTATGATAACTACATTAGCCTGCTTTACATGGGTTTTGATTTCGTTTTTGCGGCTCACTACTCTAGAGATTTATCGGCAAAAGTCAAGGCAGGTAATGAAAGCAAGCTCCTAAAAGGTGAATATCCATCGAAAGCACCAATTGGTTATAAAAATATTCCTCATGGGATTGTCCCCGATCCTTCAAAGTCAATCTATATCCAAAAAGCTTTCGCGCTATACGAAACAACTAAATACTCAGTAAAAACATTATCTAAAGAATTATCGAGCCAAGGATTTACTACAAAAAAAGGAAAAAGAATCAATAAGTCTGCCCTTCATAGAATCTTGTCTAACCCAGAATACCTTGGTTTGATTAGAAGAAAAGGCAAGATTTATAAAGGTAATCACCAACCTCTCGTTTCAAGATCGCTTTTTGAAAAAGTTCAGGCTTTTCTCCAAAACAAGAATAGATCCAGAAGACAAAAACATAATTTCCTTTACAGGGATTTTTTAACCTGTTCCGTTTGTGGATGTAAGATCACTGCGGACAAAGCAAAGCAAAAATATGTTTACTATCACTGTACAAATGGAAAAGGTGCTTGTGACCAACATAAACACTATATAAGCGAACAGACAGTTGAGACTTTATTCACCTCCTTTTTGAAAGATCACAATATAAACGAAGAACTGGCTACCCTATCTCTTGAGGTGTACAAAGAAGATTTAACGAGAACAAACAAGTTCGTTATCCAGCATGAAATATCCCAAAAAGAAGAAATCAAGAAAATTGAGACAAATCTCCAAAGGCTTTTGGAGATGAGATTGAGTGATGAAATTGATAAGGAAATGTTTGAAAAGGGGAAAGAAAAGCTTCTTGCCGACAAAAGGTCTTTGGAAGAAAATCCTAACTCAAAATCTCTTGAAGACATTGAGACAACTTTCGAACTTTTGAATATGATCAAGGTTCGTGCCTGTAATCTTCAAAAAGTCTTTAAAAAGGGTGATTCTGATGTCAAAAGAGATTTGCTCAATTCCCTACTTTCGAACTGCTACATAAAGGACAAAAAAATCGAGAAAGTGAACCTAAATTACCCCTTCAAACCGCTTATAGAGATGGGAAATGACCCCAATATTGATAAATGGCGGAGGCGGTGGGATTCGAACCCACGTGTCCTTTAGGGACGCGGGTTAGCAACCCGCTGCCATCGGCCACTAGGCGACGCCTCCAAGCATTTAGATCTCAATTAACTCTACCGCTCCCGAAATGTCTCCCCTTCATTCGCTTCACCGCCAAGTACTGCACGAACGACAGTGGCTGCACGATCGCCTGGACCACCAGTCCTAGCCTGTACCAACCGAATATATAAAAGATTAGGAACACTCTTGAGGGAAATTTGTCCTCCGCTGACCCTAGACCCAAAAGTATGAACATCTCTCCACAAAACAGCATTAACAATATCCACATCCACGCCTCTCCGTAATGTGCCGCACTAACAATTAAATACAAAACTCCAATAATGAAGTCTGCCACATGATCAATATACCTGCCATATCGGGACTGGATCTTTCTCACCCTGGCATAATATCCGTCCAGATTATCAAGCAAAAAATGCACAATTAGAAGTATGGACAATGCCAAAGGATTCTTAAACAACAACACTAAGCCGAACACTCCCAAGAAGAAATTGAAGACCGTGATATGGTCCGGTCGGATAAAAGTGTTTTTCTCCAAAAATAGGCAAAATTTAGCTACTTTAAGTCTCTTGAACACCTCCCCCTTAACCTCATACAACTCGCCCAGACCATTCAAAGAAAATATCTCTCCTAGCTTCCGGTTATTGACCATAGCACTAATATAACAGCCTTGATGTAAAATAATACCGATGCGCTACACCCTGCCCGCCGAACTCCATTGTCACAGCAATACCAAGGAAATCGGCTTCAGACTGCTTCCATATCTCCAGGATTCACTTCAAACGGTGGAGGAAATCGTGCTCACTTGCCAAAAAAGGGGTGTCAAGATCTTGGCCATCACCGACCATGACTCACTTCTGGGCTACCACATGGCAAAACACTTCATTGAAACCAATAAAATTAAAATGCTTCTCATTCCGGCCTGTGAAGTTACCACCAAAAAGGGCCACATCCTCGCCTACGGCATCACCAAGGAAATTCCCCGGAAACTCAGCGCTCGGGAAACCATCAAGCTCATTCATGCCCAGAACGGGCTGGCTGTTGCCGCTCACCCCTTCACCTTTCCCTTTGCCCTTGGTAAAAAAGTCTTCAATCTACCCATCGACGCCGTCGAGGGTTTTAACGGACCCACCCCCTCCTTCCTCAACTTTCATTCCCACTCACTTGCCATGAAACATCACTTACCTTCAATTGCCGGATCCGACTCTCACGAACCGGAGTCTCTCTGTTACGGAATTACCCGCTTTTCTTCTTCCGTCAAAACAGTTGAGGATTTCCTCCAAGCTCTCAAGGTTGGTAACTTTTCCATCGAATTTACCCCCACCAACAACCTCAGTTCTGCCCTCAACCACCTCAAGGTCCTGCTGACAAATATTCTCACCAACACCCGACCTAACACCCAACCTATCCCTCTTCACGTATCAAACCAGGAAAACTCTCTCAACCACTAACCGGGTCAGGCACAAATATTGACAGATCCCTAGGGACAAAAAATAGGTTCGAGTATAATATACAAGAATTCCTTCAAAATCTTTCATATCGACAGAAACAGGCAAGTTGCCATTTTGAATGGCATTTATTAACAAACAAGGAGAGTGGGCAGGACGGTAATGCGCTAGTCTTGAAAACTAGTGGGAGCAATCCCTAACAGGTTCGACCCCTGTACTCTCCGCCAATCCAAAGAGCTTCAGTGTGCCAGCACCAA
>Ga0075857_132_pt1 | contig 6329 bp, 10 predicted proteins | sample RifGroF2_FD_67959 | JGI IMG/M metagenome (GOLD analysis project Ga0075857, IMG submission 67959) | Microgenomates (Collierbacteria) bacterium GW2011_GWF2_44_15
TTAGCCTTATTTCCCCAGCTAAATGAGCTTGGACAGATTGTTTCGGTCATCTGGTTCATCTTTTCAGTAGTCTGGATCATGATGGCCAAATACCCTTTCTTCAGGGGGATGTTCTATAACTCAATAATAATGGCATTTATGGTGCTCCTGACAGGATTACAGTTGACCCTCGATGGGCAAGCCTGGTCTTTAGGGTTCTACCTAATCTTGGCCCTATTCTCTCTCATGCTGGTGGTGATCTTTAGCCCAGCCGAGCCTGATCCTGAGGAACTCCCAGCCTACACTTACACCTCATACAAAAACTCTGCAGAATGTCCATACTGCGAGAGGACAATGCGTAAGGTAATGACTGAGGACGGGGAGTATGAGTACCACTGCCCAGGATGTGGCAGTACACAACCGAACTAAATATGGACACGTAAGGCACCTCAAAAGGGTGCCTTTTTTAATGGCAAAACTTGACTTTTCGACTTATATATAGTAATATATATGGGCTTAGTTAATGACAGGCTTCGTGCCTGAACTTTAAAATCAAGGAGCGTGAAATGCCCCCCAGCACCTTTGAAGAGCAAAAAAAGATGGAAGAAGCTGTTCGACGTCAGAACCAAAGTAACCCATCGCCCGAGCAGCCACCCAAAAAGAAGGGCTGCTTTCCTTTGGCTCTAGCAATGCTCATCATCGTCCTGGTGATTATCATTATCATCTGATTTTTCCACCCGGACACTTCCCCACCTGAAATCAGGTGGGGTTTTTATTTTTCCGAGGAGATGAACTACAATGAATTCATGCCAAGTAATATAAATATCAATATCGACATTGCGAGTATCCAAAGATTCATGGGTCAGTTGTCGGAGAGATTGAACAGACTTAGTCCCGGGGACATTGCACTGGTAATTGTCGCCTTGATGATGCCACCGATAGCAGTTTTACTCAAGGTTGGATTGACGACTCATTTTTGGATTAATGTCTTACTGACGATATTAGGTTTTATTCCCGGACAAATACATGGATTGTGGGTAGTTTTGTTTTTATAAGTAGTATTATTAAAGTATGATCAATTTCACTTCTTCCTCTTTATTAAGGAGTCCCTTTCTTTACATGGTGGTGATTGCCGATCTGGTCTTGAGAGGCATAGCTTTATATAAGAGTGCCAGAAAAGGTCAGACAGCTTGGTTCGTGGCATTGTTGATAATAAACAGTATGGGCATCTTGCCAATAATCTATTTACTGATCAACAAAGAATTAGTTTTTTCGCCGGCTGCAAAGCCCGCCAAAAAAGTTACCCATAAGGGAAAGAAATAAAAAAAGCCAGGGCTTATGGACTTTAAGTCCTGCCTGGCAAATATATCACTTAGGGGAATTCAACTACGTTTCTTGCTTTTTCGAGAGCTAATTGTGCTCTTTCAATTCCTGCTTCATAGAGTGAAGGAGTGCCTTCGGGGAACAGAAATGGTTGCATATCTGGATGAAGCCAAAGCAGGTGATGGGTTGATAACCACTTGCCCGACCTTCTGGTCGAGCAAGGTTCGGTACCCCAGACCGTATAACCAACTTTCTCCAAAGCCCGCCGTGAAGCGACATTTTCGACACGGACACTCGAGTTAATCTTCCAACGGTTCAGGTAATCAGCAGCGAACAGAGTCCTGCCAAGATGGCAGTTTGAGGCAATGCCTTTGCCCCACCAATTCGAGTCCCAAATGATGATCCCTGACGCACTGGAGTTGTCTCTGGCGCTCAGGCGATGAAGTGAGGTGATACCGATAGGAATATCTTCTCCGTTGTTGGTTAAGGGGACAATACACCAGGCCACGTCATCTTCCGATTTGCGTCGTTTCTCGTACCACTCAGTTTCATTCTCAAGGGTTTGAGCAAACAATCCTTTAGTAAATAGGTGAATCTTCATCGATGAGAAGTGTTCGACAAGGGTGGGTAAATCTTCTTTGCGAAGTGCCCGAAGTTTTACCGGATATGAGCCGTTGATAATATGCATGGTTAATCCGAACATATTTCCTCCTGTTAGTTTTCCGTCTGAAGCTGGACCATATGAGAGTACAGGCCATGGTTGTCAACCAACTGACCGTGAGTGCCTTCTTCAATTTTCCGACCCTGATCCATAACTGCAATCTTGTCGGCGATGTCCCAGATAGTAGAAAGACGGTGGGCAATGATGATGGCTGTCTTTCCGGTGAGGATTGCGCGCATATTGGTTTGGATCTCTTTCTCGGTTATGGCGTCAACCGCACTGGTAGCTTCATCCAGAATTAAAAGCGGACGATCAGCGAGGATGGCCCGGGCGAGTGCGACGCGTTGCTTCTGACCGCCGGACAAGCGAACCCCTCGTTCACCAACTTGGGTATCGTAACCATCCTTGAGCGTAATAACAAAGTCGTGAATACCAGCGAGTTTAGCTGCAGAGACCACTTCTTCCCTGGAAACTTCCGGCCGAGGAAAGGCGATATTATTGGCAATCGTATCGTCAAAAATGTAGACGTCGTCTCCTTGAGGAACATATGAAAATAGTTCCAATAACTGACGGCCATCCCATTCTTTGATGTCGATACCCCCTACCAAGATGCTGCCTTTTTGGCAGTCCACAAGCCGGGTGACTATCTTTCTTATTGTAGTTTTCCCGGCTCCTGAAGGGCCAACCAAGGCGACGATCTTGCCTGGTTCGACTTCGAGACTGAAGTCGTGCAAGGCTCCGTCATCCTCGGTGTATTCACCTTCGTAGGCAAAACAAACATCTCTGATACTAATGCCAATCGGACCTTCCGGAACTGTTTGAATAGTTCCGGATTCAACCGGTTCATTTTCATACAACAGATTGGCAAGCCTTGACGACCCTTCACTGCTTTCAGCAGCACGGTCCAGTAGTCTGGCAAAGCGCCAAAAGCTGGAAAAAAGTCTTTCCACCAACACACTGACAAATATCAGATTGGCTACGTCAATGCCACCCTGGGTCAGCTGGATTATCCACATGATGAGAATCAGACGGCGAGCAATGGTTAGGGTGCGGATGCGCCATCGGTTGTATTTGAATATACCAAGACGATGCTCCTTGAGAGCTTGATCAATGATTCCGTCGTGAATTCTGGCCTGGTTTTCCAGAAGACGCTCCTGTTGACCAAACATAAGATTAGTTTCTACAGACTGAACCGACTCTATGGATTTATTCCACTCCTCTTCGTAATAGTCCTGACGACGGGCACGGAACGGTTGCTTCTCACGATTACCCTTGATGGTGAGTACGGAGAAGATGCCGAAAGTCACTATGGCGATCAGGGCAACGTAGGGACTGATGATAAAAAGTGGTATCAGGCTGATGATTGCTTGAATCAGAGTGGGAATAAATTCCCAACTGAGGACATCAATAATTTCCAGCGTTTTCCAGACACCATCACCCACCTTTCCGACAAGTGTGCCGGAGTTGTGTTTATGATGCCAGGTGATATCCATTCTGAGGAATTTCTTAATCGCCGAAAGTTTGAGGAAGCGGTAAATGGGGTGATTGTGCCTGGTAATAACATGCCAATCGAAGGCATTATCAAGTCGCATGTTAATTTCATCAAAAAAGAGCAGGCAGACGACCACTACTGCCCAGACGGCAGGCATAACTCCCTCTCCAAAGAGCCTGACTACGAGGCTAATTACATAGCTATTTGCCAGTTGGACAGACTCATAAAGAGCAGCTAGAAAGATGAACCACATGAAGGTTCGATGAAACGGAGTAAGAAGAACCCAGATTTTCTTAATCATGAATTTTCCTCCTTTAATAATTTAAGGTGCTGTTTTTAGGCAATAAAAACGCCGCGTGTGCCGCGGCGCTTGAGTAGATTAAATATAATAATTTATATATACGCAAAAACCGAGGCACATTTTGAGCCTCCATAAGCTTCAACAGGAAGCAAATCCTGAGAAACGAATATGTATTTAATGGTGTTTTCCATAATTTTGTCTTTTCAGACGTCCTTAAGATAACATAGTTATATAGGTCTGTCAATAGCTGATTTTATGGGAGAAAGAAATCAAATCAAGGAATCGATGTTGTTTTGTTCTTCTTGAATCATGTTTTTAAGAACTTCATCGGGCAATTTATTATTGTTTTCTTCCGAAGCCAGCTGATTTTCCAGATGGACGATATTTATGCAGTGAATTTCAATTAATCTTTTTAGGCGATCATCTTTTTCTATTTTTGGAGAAAGAGAGATAGCTTCGATTTTTTTTCTTGCCTGCTCTTGTAGTCCGTCTATATATACCTCGGTGTTCTCGTTAAGCGGAAAGGATTCGTCCTGAGCCGGATCCAACTCCCGAATATTTTTCATGACACTCATGCACTGATGTATGAGGTGTTGGGGAGCAAAGAGTGCTCCACCACAGCCGTCTATTTGACGGGAAATCAATCTTAAGTTTGAAGTGTGGATATCCAACTGAGCCTTTTCGTGAGAGTTTTCCATAGACGAAGTATATACTGTCCGACGATCGTAGCTCTCGGAGAATTATTCCTGGTCTCCTTGGGATCCCTGGGGGAATAATTTTTGCAGTTCCGCGGGACTGAGATTTTGCATTTGAGAAGGATCTACGAAATTGACACTTGCGGGCGGAGCGAATTCAGAGTCAGACACGTTTCTTTGGGTGCAATCAAGCTTGTATTTTGTATCATCGTCGTAGGTGGTGGCTCTTCCTTGGGTATCATTCTCCTGAACATCAGTTTCGACATCTCCGGGAGCGGGAGTTATTTCTTCCTGAGAAAGTTTCATTTTGAATCCAGTGGTCTGACCCTCTTCCCATGAGTAAATATAAGCGGTATCGTTAATCATCGTACCTTTTTTGCCTTCCGATAAATCGGTGCCGACAATTTTCATTTTCTCTCCTGCCAGAGTCATTTCTACTACGGAGTTGTCGGTAAGATTGGTGATCCGGCAAAAAGCGGAGCCTCCTCTTTCAAGGATCTGAGATATTTTTTGGGCTTGTTGAGCTTGAGTATCGGTTTCGTTGCCTGGAACAATTGGTGAGGTGTTACAACCGGCAACTAGTATGGCGGCGGGAAGCAAGAGAGCTACTTTATTCATATTAATCATCATTATACTATGTAACAAATACCACATGGATGTTCTTATTTTGGTATGGTAGATATATGAGATGGTACGTATTAATGCTAGTAGCGGTGGTTTTTTTTGGAATGGGACTTAGTATCTCGAGGATCGAGGAGGTTTATGTTCCGGTAAATGAATTCTTAGACGTGTCGAAAAAGAGAATCCAAGTCCCCATCATTAAAGAGAAACTTTTGCCGGACCTGTTGATCTACCCACCTAAGGAGCTATTTATCAGCCGTCCTGCCGTTGGTAAAAAAACGATCAGATTCAACACCACGGTTGCTAATATCGGCAGGGGACCTTTTGAAGTGATCGGGCATACGGATAAGACTACGAATACAACTTATGCAAGTCAATATATTAAGAATTCAGACGGGACAGGTAGTTATAAGGAGATCGGACAATTTATTTTCCATGATGTCCATAAACATTGGCATGTCGAAGACTACGTACAGTATCAGATTTGGACTTTGGTCGGTGATAACTCCAGAGGAGAAATGTTAACAAGATCGGACAAAATGAGCTTTTGTTTGTGGGATGTGCGGGCTAACGACTTAACAAGGGAAAATGCGCCCCAAACACGCGAATACACGTCGGTGTGTTCGAGTAGATTCCAAGGGATTTCTGTCGGCTGGGAAGATACTTACCTTGCCAGGGTCGAAGGCCAGGAGATTGATATCAGCAGTGTGACTGATGGTATTTACTTACTTGAATATGAGGTTAACCCAGATAGAAACGTCGAGGAAAGCGACTATGACAATAACAGCGGTGGGGTAAAAATTGAAATTGCAGGTAACAGGATAAAGATTGTAGAGTAATATTTGTTAGAATTAATACCATGGACTATTCCGCTAGATTAGCAGGAAGCTCAGTATTTCCTTTTTCCATCATCGGAAAATCTATCTTGGGATTTTTATTCTTGATGGTGATCATTCACCTGATAGTGAATTTCATGCGACATGACCTACCGCCCAAGAGCAGGAAAAAATTAACTACAAAGATCGGCGGAGGAATATTATCTATTGCACTGGCAATTGCCATAGGATTTGGACTGTATTGGCTCGTTCCCCCACCCCACGTAATACGAACCACACCTAACAGAGGGTCTGCCAAAGCGACTCAAGATGGAAGGATAGAGGTCGTTTTTGATCGTCCTGTAAGCAGGACCGAAATGAAAAAAACAATTACCCCGGAAACACCGGGTGTGTGGGTGTTCGAGCAGCCGACATATAATAC
>Ga0075857_133_pt1 | contig 6046 bp, 7 predicted proteins | sample RifGroF2_FD_67959 | JGI IMG/M metagenome (GOLD analysis project Ga0075857, IMG submission 67959) | Microgenomates (Collierbacteria) bacterium GW2011_GWF2_44_15
GAACAGCCATCGCCCAAAGATGACGAAGTAAAAATTATCCACAAAAAGCGTAAAATTAAAAAAATTAAAAAATAATGCTGACAGCTTTCAAAAATATTCGCCGTTCCCCATACCAGGCTCTCTCGGCTATTTTTGTCGTCAGTATCACCATGTTCATTGTGGCCATGTTTGCCCTTGTCAGCGTTGCCTCTCAGGAGATCCTTCTTACGTTTGAGACCAAACCTCAGATAATTGCCTATCTCAAAGACGGCCACACTCCCGATCAAGTGAATGAATTACTTACCCAACTTTCGACTACTCAGGGTGTAAAGAAAGCCATCTATATCAGCAAGCAGGACGCCTTGGAGCTTTACAAAGAAAGTGTTGGTAATGACCCCATGCTCCTTGGAACCGTCACCGACTGGGGGATAGTCACGGCCGATATTCTCCCCGCCAGTGTAGAGATCACTGCCCAGACACCGAAATCTTTTAACTCGATATCCTCCGTACTGGAAAGAAGTGAGATCGTCAGTACCACTCCTCAAGGCAAAAAAGAAATTGATTTCCCCCAGGATGTAGTCGCCGAGCTAACCAAATGGACTAATGCCATCCGCGTGGCCGGACTGATCATGGTGGCTGCTCTTACCCTTGTCTCCATCCTTACCATCGTTATTATCATCTCCATGAAGATCTCCGGCAGAAAACTGGAAATTACCACCCTCAAACTTCTTGGTGCCAGGAACTTCTATATCATCAAGCCCTATATTCAGGAATCCTTCCTCTACGGAGTTTCCGGTGCTCTCATCGGTTGGCTTACCGCTTACATCGCTCTTTTGTACTCCACTCCTTTCCTCTCACCGAGGATCGGAACCATCATCACCTTCCCTGTACCATTTATTATCATGCTTATCCTCTTGGGGGGCATGCTTACATTTAGTGCCGCACTCGCCCTGGTTTCAGGGTTCTTCGCCTCCACGAGGTTCGTTAAGCGATCAAAATGAGGTATGTTGCAGCCCTACTGCTATTCCTAACTCTCTCCCTCTCTCTTCCTGTACCCTCACACGCCGTTGAATGTGAAGGGGAGCCTCCCTCTGGGGCAGATAATGCCAATCAGATCAACGAGTACATGGATAAATGTCGGGAAAAAATAGTCGCTCTTCAGGGTGAAGCACTCTCACTCAAACAGATAATCAGTGTTCTCAACTCAAAGATCAGTCTGGCACTTGCTCAGATCAACCAGACCCAAGCCCAGATTGATGAACTGGAAAAGGATATTGAGGTCCTCTCCGGAGTGATCGATACGGTCAATATCTCCATGGATCAACTGGCGGAGATCTACATTGCCCGCGTCAAAGAATCCTACAGAAGATACCGGACAGATAGGATGAACCTCGTCTTTTCATCAAAAAGTCTTGGTGACTTTATGGGAAAAATGAAATATCTCAGTACTATTAAAGCCAAAGACCAACTCATCCTTACCGAACTTGAACGCTCACGCGTCGACTACGGAGAAAAGAAAGATGCCAAGATCATCAAGCAACAGGAAGTCGAAAAACTTAAAACAAGACTGGTGGCTCAAAAAGTGGATCTGGATCGACAGCAGCTGGAGAAAAAAAGAGTTCTCAGTGAAACTCAGAACAACGAGAAAAAATTCCAGGAAATGCTCTCCAAAGCCCGGGCCGAACTGGAAGCTATCCAGAACATCATCGCCGGCAAGGGAACCGAAACAGAAGTCGGTGATATTTCTGCAGGTCAGGCGATCGCCAAAGTCATCGACGGTCCGTCATGTAATTCCTCCGGTTCGCATCTTCACTTTATCGTCGCCAAAGACAAAGACATCTACAGTCCCTTTACATATCTTAAGGGGATCGAGTATGAAAACTGTTCCGGATCGTCCTGCGGTTCCGACGACGGTGACTCTTTCAATCCGTCCGGATCGTGGGAATGGCCACTATCCTCCAGGATAAAGATGATGCAGGGCTTCGGTGTCACCTGGGCTGTCAGAAATACCTGGGTCAGATCAATTTACAATTTCCACAACGGCATTGATATTCTTGGAGGCAGTCTTGAAGTTAAAGCTGTCCAGGCCGGGAAACTGTATCGAGGCAGTTACTCAGGTAGAAGTGGCTGCGCACTAAGATATGTCCGAGTTCATCATAGCGATGGGGGAATAGATACTTATTATCTCCACGTAAACTACTTCTAGATAGAAAATATCTTTCAATGATTGGTTTATAATGTCAGTGTGGATCAACATCGCAGAGAAAGCGTCATTGAACCCTGGATGTTTAGGAGTAATAATGAGTATCCCTCACTCTTTATTAGCCTGTTTTTATCGTTAGTTATTGGAGCTATTTTTTCATTATTAGATTTTTGGATTTTTCTTCTGGTAGTAGTTTCTGGCCTTATATTTATTCGTCTTCAACAATATTCTTATCTTGGTGATTCAATCAGGGTTCACGAAAATCAATTTCCTGAAATCTATGAAACATTCACTGAATACGCAAGAAAACTAAAAATTGCAAGAGGGAATATCTACATCAAGCAGGATCCATATCTTAACGCATGGACACTGGGTTTTTTTACTTGTACCGTTGTCCTGACATCTGCATTAGTAGAACAGCTCACTGATGAAGAAATAAAATTTGTTATCGCGCATGAGTTAGGACACTTTAAAGCAGGCCACACAAAAGTGACTTCTCTTATTAGCCCGCTTGGAACAAACAACCCGTTCGCCAACCTAATTTTTGGCTTTTATACTAGGCAATCAGAATATACTTCCGACAGATGTGGACTAGCACTGACCAGTAACATCGACTCGGCTATATCATCTATGATAAAAATAGCCATAGGTGGTAGTCTTTTCAAGAAAATGAAATTGGAAGGATATATGAATCAATTAAAAATAGCCCAAGGCATGGGAATAAGAATGGGTGAAATATTATCAAGTCATCCCCTTACAACTAACAGAGTTAAATCATTGGCAAATTTTTGGAATAATAATTTTATAAGTGGACAAAACAAACATGAAATGCAATAGATGTGGACACCAGTCACCTAAAGGAAGCAGTTTTTGTGAAAATTGTGGTCTTCAGCTAATTCATAAAATAGAGGAATCCGGTGCTGGTCAAGCAATCAGTGACGTCGTGTTTGTTCCTCAAAAAAGGGGTAGTGGTATTTTTAAAATTATCGGATTGACAATTGTGCTTTTTATCGTTGGGATAATTGTATTGGGCATGATCTATAGCGAAGATAATACGTTTAATACCAATACAGATAATAACGTGTTGATATTTCCAATAGAAAAATTGGAAATCACAAAAAGTAAACTAGATTGGGCTGGGCAAACACTATTTTTTGAAGGGGTGTTGAAAAACGATCATTTTCTTCCAGTAAAGGATGTGTCAGTAAGACTTAATTTGTGCGAAGACCAAGGGTGTGCTGACATTTTCGATACACGATTCATCACAATCGCAGGTGCGGCGCCAAATGGAGCCTATACTTTTAGCGAGCCGGTATACGTCGAGGTAAGAGAGAAACGTTTTTGGTGGAACTATAGAATAGAGTCAGCCGAAACAAATTATTAAACACATCAAATAAATGATTTGCACCAAGTGTGGAAAAGTAAACAAGCTCTCGGCGCAGTTCTGTAGATACTGTGGTTCTAGGATAGTTGATATCGAAGAGGGGGTATTTGATAAAGAAAAATTTACTCCGGCAGGTTTTTGGATTAGACTTGGTGCCTACATCATCGATTTGATTGGAATATTGGGTTGCGCCGTAGTCCTGGGATTTGTAATGACCATACTATTTGGAGAATCAATTACTGATCTACCAAATGTTTTTTGGAGCTATGCATCTTACGTGATATATAGCACTTTTACTCTTTCCATATGGTCTACAACTTTAGGCAAATATATTTACGGACTTAAAGTGATTAACGAAAGCGAAAACAATATAGATTTCGGGACAGCCGTAAAACGATCGCTATTACAACCACTTTCTACGATTTTTTTTGGAATTGGATATTGGAATATGGATAAAAATATAAATAAGCAAGCTTGGCATGATGAAAAATCAAGAACTATTGTTGTCAGGCGGAAAAAGAATTTAGTTCTTGCCTACCTGTTAACAATAATCATGGGAGTCATTTGGTTAATTTTGAGCGCTGAGAGTACGTAGAAAGGTCCTCATAAATTGGTAGATTAATATTAGTGAAACAGATTTCACTAACAGTCTCTACTCTCCTATTTTTCCTTTTCTCCTCTCCTGCACTGGCCATCATATCTCATCAGATATCAAACTTTGAAAGAGTAAATGATTATTTCTCCGTTGATGTCACTCATTCCGGAGGAAAGGTATGGACACCAAGTTCACCTCACACTTCTCCCTTATTTCGATAGTTATCGTTGACAGAATCATCGAAAACTAGCTGATTTTCTCCGTCTCCCTGTATAATCACCAAAAAGTTCTTTAAAAGAGGAGAAATATCATGAAGATAAGATTCCTTCTAGTATTCTTATTGGTAGCCTTTTCTCTAAGTTGCAGTCTTTTTACCGCTTTTCCAAAGCCAGGTGAGCCAACATCCACTTCAACTCCAGTAGGCACACCTGAAGAGACCACGTGGTATTTTGGAAACAATACTCAAATCGAGGTAAATGATCGTTTCACCCTGGTAAATAACTCAGCTCTTAGACTAAACTTCGAATCCACCGTTTTTCAGTTTTCTCTTGCCGAGTTTCTCAATAAGGTCAATGACTCCGACATCCAAGTTGAGGTCATTCTTGTCCCTGAAAAAGAGTTTGACGCTACAACGGACGGCCTTGATCAAATTCAAGTCGAAAAAGTAGGTGATCTGTACACCGTTTCCATTTATGTTGGATCCATGGTTGAAAGACTGAATGAAAACTATTCACAAAGTGCTGTCAACTATACAATTCTGGAGATCAATTACGACGTCATCACCGGTCTCGTAGAAGTAGGATTGGCAGAAGGTTTGTATACAGAAGATGAAGCCAGAAAAATTAGATCTTGGTACATTAATACTCAGTTTACCTACGTATACGTCCCTTTTCTCATGATGCAGTTCTCACTTGGAGATAACGCTTAACGATTTTCAATACCGGTAGTCCAACTACCGGTTTTTTACTGTCTAGAAATCTAGTAAAACTCATCATAAATACTGTAAATTTATAATAGTGAAACTGCCCTCACTAATACTTTTGGTTTTTCTATCTCTTTTTTACGCCCCCTCGGTTACCGCCTCCATTTCCATAGAAATCAGCAATCTGGAACCGGTTAACGATTACTATTCCCTGGACGCAGTAATCAGTGGTGCTGCCACAGACTCATCATATTTCGTCCAAGCCGTCTTTAAAAAAGAAAACTCTTCCAACTACTCTGGCTTTACCTGGAGTGAAAAAGGGGAGTGGCTCAAGTACGATGGATCTCCCGAAAAAGAATACATTAAAGATAACTTTCCACTTCTTGTGTCAGGCCAGGTAAGAAAACTTCTGGTCAAACCTGACCCTGATAAAGGAAATGGGAATTTCACTCTCCGTCTTCGCCGTTACACCGGAGGTAGCCCAAGTCATACTGGTGACCCGTCAAATGAACTGACACTAGCAGTTCAAAACCAGATTGATGAACCAACCAATACACCCACACCCACATCCACACCATCCCCGACAAGAAGCCCGACTCCGACTCCCACACCTACTCCCACATCTACTTCTATCCCCATTCCCACAAAAACACCCACTCCCACATCTACTTCATCCAAAACACCAACCCCCACCTCTACTATCACCAACTCCGACCGGCCAACTATCACTCAGGGCACAGACGACGAAACCGCCACCAACTCGGCTCTCATTGATCCTGACATTCTGGGTGAGACTACTACATCGTCAACTCAGATACTGACGGCTACTCCGGAAATAAAAGGGAAGTCTTCAGGTTCTGGTCTCAATCGCATCTTTATTATTCTCGGTCTTAGCCTGGCAATTCCTGCAGCTGCTCTGTACTTCTTCTCTGATAAGGTTAAAATATCATAATGAGTCAAATT
>Ga0075857_146_pt1 | contig 5573 bp, 1 predicted proteins | sample RifGroF2_FD_67959 | JGI IMG/M metagenome (GOLD analysis project Ga0075857, IMG submission 67959) | Microgenomates (Collierbacteria) bacterium GW2011_GWF2_44_15
TTGGAATTTAAATCAGGAAGATATCGACAATCTAAAAAATCAAGCGGATGAGTTGTTGGGATACCTCGGCAATACTTCATATTTTTCACAGGCCATCTCCATAAAAAATCAACTTGGCGCTTTGGATGAAGTCCTGCTTAAACAAAAACAGTCAGTTACACCGGAAGAGAAAATAGTGACATTCCGTGAGATTTCAATCGAAATAAATCAAGTCGAAGAAAAAATTAACTCATTGAGATCTCTCGCCTTAAACGCCCAAAACTCGGGAGACGTCCTTGGTTACGCCAGTGGAATCCATCCATTAACACTATGGGGTATTATAGCCGTCATAATCGCCTGTTTGATCTTCGGAGTTATCTATATCAGTGCTCTCAGATCTGAATTCAAACTTAACAGAGCCGGTGTCTTACCCCCACCTGAATCACCCACCCTTAATCACGCCCGCCCTAGATACCACCACCGTGAAAAATCTAATCATCGTGCCCGCAAATTTACCAAGATCATCACTTTCGCTCTCATATTTGGCGGTCTCGGATCCCTCGGGACCTCCCTGATACTAACTTACGGTAGCCAGGTTCCCCTCTCCCAGATCACTGCACCCAAACCCCAAAAAGTTCTCGGTTCTTCAACAGAAAAATCATATCCCTATGAATCGAGACTCCGCCTCCCCAATTCGGGATATATTACCGTCCACACCGCACCTCTCCTGACATCACCTCAAGTTACACTCCTAACAGATACTTCTACTGTCTTAGTCTTTAAGTCAATTGATCACTGGGTACAAATTGGACTCAGTAATGACGACCAGTCCAAGAACTGGTGGATAAGCGACATCTATCTCGAAAAATAATTTCCCCTTCCTCTCAAATATCCTGCGATTACAGTGAACCGCTTGCTGTTGCCTCTTGTGTCACTTCAGGTGTTGGGGTCGCCTCGGGTATTGGCTCGACTAATATAGGAGTTGTCTCAGGTGTTGGCGAAGGACTCAACTCCGGTGTTGGACTTGGTGTTGGGTTTGGTGTTACCTGTAGTTCGGGAGTAATCACCACCGTAGGTTGAGCAGTCGGCACAGATGCCGACCCGGCTCCCTCACTCGTATTCAAGTCCGCCACTGCCATCGCCGTCCAGGCAAATCTGATATCCATTGATGTATTGCGCGATAGTCTGATCTTAAATCCTTGCTTACTCAGATCTAAGATTGCATAGGTAGGCAAATTTCCTAAATCTGTCTCCCCTACTATATTCATGGAAACCGTCACTACCGGCTCGTCCTTGTATTCTTTCTCAAACTTCACCTCTACCTCATTACCACCGGACTTCACGATCGCAAATCCTGCCGTATCCTTGTTAAACGTCGGTCTGCCGGCAAAATACACATCCGAATGAAATATCACCTTGCCAAAGAACTCGACCACCTGTCTAAACAATCCGCTGATCAGGTCAGCCACCTGGACCGTAACCGGTTTTTCCTCTTCAAGCACCATCTCTGGTTCGGCTGATGCGGTAGCGATCCCCGCGACCTTATCTGTTAAAGTTGAAATACTGTCTGTGAGCAACTTAAATCCCTTTATTTCGTTCGCCTCTATCTTGTCGGCTTTAATTGTTCCCATGAATATTGCATTGCCGTCGGAGGTAATCTTAACGCTCTCGTTCCCCTCAGTGATCAATTTTGGAGTGATCATTTCCAGCCCTGCCACTACCCTATCTGTCATTATCTCCGACATATCTATTGACGATGTCTCGATCTGTGCCATATTTTGGATTAAGTTAGCCAAAACCTCCGAGTTAAACGTGCTATTGGTTGTATCCAATCCGCTCATTACATCTGCTAACTTGGCTCCGGTACTATTGCCATTCTTCACGAAGACTACAACGGTACCGATTCCCTCTCCATCATATTCAGTCATTGCTGTACCGATAACAGCTCCTGCCTTAATCGCTTTCATAGCTACCCCCGGGGTAGAAGAAGTGGTTAGATAATCCCCTGATTTGATTTCTCCATTCTCGGTATTCACCTTTACAGGCACTCTTCCCGAAAGTGCCACCAGAACCGGACTTCCCGTAATATTAGCGTCGCCCAAAACCATTCCCGGTTGGGTAGACACGATTCCCAATACTGAGGAGTCATAAGGTCTGGCGGATTTCTTAACCCCATTCTGCATTAAATTATCAACTACCACTACATCTCCTGCTATGATTGTTGGATCACTAGTGCCATATGCTTCAGCCAAGTCGGCTCCACCTACTTTATAAGCAGTCAAAATACTTCCAGACTTAACAGTCAGATTGTTTGCGATTGAAGTCCCCTGAGCCCATTGCAACTTGACCGTCCCACCGGTAACTCCGGCAGTCACTATTCCCTGCATCTCGACATTAAATCCAAAACCATCATCGTCTTGCACGGCCAAGTTAATCATTTCCCCCGGAGTAGTGCAGTCGGTCGTGTTAGCCTGGGGGAAATTCTCACCCCTGCCCTCATGTCCGAATAGTATGACACTACATGTTGAACCAACCGGTGCCAACATGGCCGACTTCCAATCCGGCGTATTAAGACTACTATTTGAGACGATTAAACTAATATCAAAAACCCAAGACTCTCCTGCCCCAATACTGAACTGTAGTTGAGTATCGTCAACTAAAACTGTGCTACTAATCACCGACTGATCGGCTGTCTTTAAAACAGTAACCGTGTCACCTCCAATGCAATTTGTCCACGAGCCATTTTGATAACATCTGAACTTGGATGTTGAGGTGTTGTAATACATCCCCCCATTCACTCCGGTTGGGTCGGCTGTTCCATTATCTAGTACCAACAGATCGGGAGTTGATGAGGCACTGTTCCCTATCCGAACGCTGCCACTCGATGACGTGGGTCCCACCAAGAAGTTGACATTCCCGGTCCCGGATTGGATTGTTGTTGTAGATGCGGTATCGGTCGATCCTAAGACCACCGTCTTCGCCGCTGCTCCGGTTCCTAAATTGATTGACTCGGCACTCGAATCGCCTCCTAAAGTTAACGTCCCGGTCGTTCCTGAGTCAATGGTGAGTGAGGTCGCGACCGGAGTTGTCAGATCCACTGGCAAACCTCCAAACAATGTCACCAGACCACCACTGGTCAAATCAAAATTCGTACCATCAATCGCTACCGTGGCCGTATTATTTCCCAGCGTCGTCAATCCTGTAGATGAAAGTGTTGTGAAAGCACCAGAGTTTGGAGTCGTGGATCCAATTGTTCCGGGAATAGCCCATGTGCCACCGAGTAAGGTAGAGGCATTGATGGTCCCGGAATTGGCAAAGGTCAGAGAGGCTCCGGTATCGACTACCATGGCCGCAGTTGTGTTGGTTCCTGACGTAATTCCCGAGAATGGAACGGATGTTGCGGTCACAGTACTCGTCCAAGACGGAGCAGCCGCTCCGTTCGAGACTAGGAATTGACCGGCGCTACCTGCAACAGTCACCTCCATCGAATCCGCATCCGTCCACACAACTCCACCATTGACCGCAGTCATGTTCTTGTTTGTTCCTCCATATGCTAGGCCGACCAAAGATCCATTCCAAGCACCAGTCGTGATCACACCGGTGTTGGCAGTGATCACTAACCCGTTAAATCCTGTAGCTCCTGTAATAGCTCCATCCATCGAGATTCCACCAATATTAGTCATATCTCCTGTCGCACTGATATCCCAATCAGAGGAGTTGATTGTCACAGTCGCAGAGTTGTCACCTAAAGTCGTCAATCCTGTAGATGAAAGTGTTGTGAAAGCACCAGAGTTTGGAGTCGTGGATCCAATTGTTCCGGGAATAGCCCATGTGCCACCGAGTAATTGGTTGACATTAATAACTCCTGAGGTTGCAGTTCCACCCGAATATGTAAGAGAAGCACCCGCCCCAACCGTCATGGCTGCCGTTGTGTTTGTACCGGTGGTAATAGCGTCAAAGGATGATCCGCTTCCGGTGCCATCTGCACCAGCCGGTCCCGTGACCCCATCTGCCCCTGCAGGCCCCTGAGCACCCGCAATTCCCTGATCCCCTTTGTCTCCCTTTGGTCCTTGAAGTCCCTGAGGACCAGCGGGTCCGATAGGACCGACTGTTATGGCGGTCGAGGGTAGACCTGTTGCCGGGAATCCCGGTCCTCCTGTTTGCGCAATAATGAAAGAGCCCTCGGTCGCATCTCTCACTACTTGATAGAAAGAACTAACCAATCCAATATTAAGAGGAATTGAGACCTGCTGTGTAGCCTCCGATATCTGCTCGACTCGTTTGTCGAGAACGCTCGTCCTTACTCCCAGCACTCTTTTGTCATCCGTTCCACCCTGCAAGAACAAAGAGAGTCTCAATAATTCTTTTGATATCAAAGTTAACGTTGCGTCGGGCTCTTTGAGAGACGGTTCGATACTCACATTCAACAGTTTTCCTCTGGTATCGAATCGTCCCTTGATCACTCGATTATCTGTCAGGGTGATTAAATCAAACTCTCCGATCAGCCTACCCCGGACTATCGACCCATTGATTATTTTCACCGGTAATATCTGCGTGTCGGTCAATTCCACTCCGATGAGGCCCCTCTCCACCACTTTTACCTCTTCTCGCTTCCCGCTTCTGGTCAAGAAAACGTTCACCACACCGTTCACTTCTTCCACTTGTCCTGAGTCACCGTTCTGATAGTTGAGCTCTACCGATCCTTCATACTTCTCCCCTCGGATCCTGGCGTTCTCAATAGTCGCAAAAGAAAAAGACTGATCGCTTCTCAGCACTCCCATTAGTACCGGCTTGTCAAAATTACTCTCACTGATAGTTTGCTCATCCACCTGTGTTATCAGTACTCGCTCTACTCCCTGTTCGGGAATATCCAGCAAAGGCATCCATCTCCAACCGACGAAGTACATCAACAACAAACCCAGACCAAAAATCATCACGGCTAATAATCGCCTGACACTTGGGTGATATTTCTTTCCGGTTACTAATACTCTCTCCATATTTAAAGCAATTCCTCTTCTTCTCTAACTAGTGCATATGAGCTGGCCACCACAAGTGCAATAACGAACAATAGGAACATCACCGTCGTCAATCCACTGTTACTGATATCCAATACCGAAAATACCGGTTGGGCTAAAGTCACCGTCCAATCGACATTCTTGGGGCTGGAAATTACCACTACGGAATACCTTCCCGATCCGTTGTAACCCATGTTGATATTTTTTCCTCCTAACCATGACAAATAAGTAACATCGGTTTCGGTCACTTTTGTCCCCACCAGGTCAAAATTTGTATTGCTCAACCACCTACCGTCAATATCCAGTAATCCAAAATGTTGGCCGGTCTGCTCGGAAGCTATCTCCTGTATTCTGTCTCCCAATACTTCCATGCTGTAAGAAGCGAAAACTCCACCGATCACTACACCATCCGCTTGTCTGACCGGGATGCCCAACACGACGGTTTTTTCATCCCCATATGGATATGCTTCTGGAGTATTAGAAAAATAATTCGCACTTCCCTTGACCACGTCGCTAAAATATCCGTATCTGCTTAAACTCACCCCTGTCTGAGAAGTTAATGGATACGCGGCGATCACC
>Ga0075857_139_pt1 | contig 5212 bp, 8 predicted proteins | sample RifGroF2_FD_67959 | JGI IMG/M metagenome (GOLD analysis project Ga0075857, IMG submission 67959) | Microgenomates (Collierbacteria) bacterium GW2011_GWF2_44_15
TTATTATTACCGGGACTACCAACTCAACTGTCTATCTCCCCGAAGGTGTCGTAATCAATGCGACTGATAACTCCAACTTTGATCCACTTTCTTTTGTTGCGAACATTCCGGATGCTGCCCAAGTTCAGTCTCTGCCTCAAAACGCCACCAGCCAGGCTGTTCTCCGTTGGGGGATTTTCGGAAAAACCCTCGGATTTTCCATCCCCATCAGCATTACCGTAAATGTTGGTGATGTATTTAACGGGCAAACTCTAACCATTTACAGATCCCGGAATTTAACCTCTGATTGGACCGACGATGGCATTGTTGCTCCGGGAACTTGTCTGGTGGAAAATGGGGACTGCTCCTTTTTGACAACCAAAGCATCGTTCTTCTCGGTCTCTGCGTCACCCATTTCCACCCCTACCACGACTCCAACGTCCACTCCGACCACTTCTACCTCCACAGCCGACTCACAATCATCTACCACGACTACCTCTAGCTCTAATCCATCAACTAATACGACCACACAACCAAACCTGATCACTAAGATCATCGAAGTAATAATTACTTTGCCATATGCATTGTTACAGTATGATGTGAACAACAACTCTAGAATTGACAAAACAGAAGTCTATAATAGTGTACAGATATGGGTTCAAAACTGGCAACAATACCTGCAAAATGGAACTCTTGGAAGTTGTGAACTTAATTACGACGGTGTCTGTACTCTACAGGACCTATCGTATTTACTATTCTACGTCGACAGATGAATAAATCTATACTTCCGGGAGTCGGCCTCCTCATATCCATCTTTTCCATGCTGATTGCTGCTTGGTTCCTTGTTCACTTCTTGACTATCCTTGGATTATTCTTGGCCGTTGCCTATCCTGTCTGGTGGTTGTTCCTTCCCTCGCGTACACCCTGTCTTATCTGTCGCAGCAAAAAGCAAGATGATTACTGTCCGTTATGCAAGAGATCGGTGAACAAGAACGAATCAATCTCACCCTCGGGGATCAGATCCATTCTGGGAAACTCCCTGATCATTGCCTTACTCTCTCTTCTTTCCGGAGCCATAGTCTTAGGTGAAATGAAGGTTCTCCGCTATCTTGGTTTCCCTCCGACACCCAGGACAGTTTCCTTTGTCATCCCAAGCACCAAACAGTTCCTCCTCGGGGAGATCTTCCCTATGAAACTGGAAATAGTTGGCATTAAACAAGCCGTGAACACGATTCAGACTGATATTAGCTTTGATCCAAATGCCCTGGAAGCGATCGATGTTTCTACGGAAAACTCGTTTGCCTCGATCTTTGTTCAGAAAGAGATCAACAATCAGGTTGGTTTTGTTCGTCTCACCGGAGGATTGCCCAATCCTGGATTTTCGGACCCTCAAGGCACTTTTGGCACCATCTACTTCAGAAGTAAGATCCCTGGTCTGATCGAAATTAAATTCCTACCCAGTTCATTAGTCCTAGCCAATGACGGTCGGGGTACCAATGTTCTGAAAGAGATTTCTTCCGTTTCATATTTGATCCTTCCCGAAAGGGTGAGTCCTGAACGATCACTTAAGGATATAAATATGTACGACTCTACCAAAAAAAATAATAGAACTGCTAGTAACTCGACCCAAATGCTTTTCTACGATGATAAAGCAGTCCTTGGTATCTCCACTCAACTACCTGAAGAAAAAATCTCTCCTCTCTCGCAATTCCTCATCCTCCTGGAAAAGATTGACAACACTATATTGTCCCTCTGGCGGAAGGCATTTGGTGCATTTCCCCAATAAAAAAACCTCATCCTAAGATGAGGTCATAGATCTAAATCGACTATCTGAACTTCAAATGAAACAATATTCCCTGCAGGCCTCTTAAGGTCTTTGAACCACCTGTCCCCGATCGAATGCATATCTACCAGGATTAGATCCTTGTAGCGGAAAACGCGAAGAGAAAACTTCCCGTCCGGTTCCTCTTTTACTTCGCAGTCGGCGGGTACACGGTAGTTAAGATCGTCTCTGAAGATCGCCGATGGTTTAATATAACCACCTTCATATTCACCTAAGTCTGCGATCACTTTCCTTGACCACGACCTCGCCGTTTGTTCTGCTCCGATGTGAGCGTCGGGTTGCATTGGCGCCAGAGCGGTGGGCTTTTTCGGGAATACCGGTTCACAATTGCTGCAGAAAAGAGATGGAGCCCCCTCATGCAACTCTATTTCGCAATTAAGACAACGGTTCCTATCGAAAGAAAACTTTTGCATTCTTAATCTCCAGGAATTTAGAACTTTGCTATCTGAGCGTCAAATGAACCGTTTCTGAACCCCTTTTTCCTGAACGGTTTATTATTCAAGCAACGGAAATCTACCAGGATCAGATCTTCCTCTCGTGTGACCCTTACGATGAATAACTCGGTGCGCTCAAAGCTTAGGTTTGCGTTCCCGAACACCTTGATATCACCCGTCTCCCTTTCGGTGTAAACAGCCCCATGCATGATGTAGCCGACCTCACCTTCAGCCAAGTCACCGATCTTCATTGCGGGAGCGCTTCTTAGCTCCGCTTCCTCATTAAATCTTGTACTCTTTGCTGATGGCTTTCGTTGGACGGGAAATATTGGTTCGCAGTTTATACAAAAGAGAGAAGTCGTCTCCTCAGGTAGCTCTGCTTCACAATTAAGACATCGATCATTTTGGAAAGAAAATGCCTTCATGGCAAACTCCTTTGTTCTAACCCGGGATCTTCGACAAACTAAACGTTAAGAGTTGGGATACGGTTATCCCCCATGGGATAAGTTAGAATAGTCAATGTGCAGAGCTGATTTTACGTCTTATGTTCTCCAAACTCAACCTATAGACACTAAAACCGGCCAAAAAAAGACCCTGGGTTACAGGGTCTACGATCTTACATATATGTATCACACCAGCTTCACCGGCATTAGGGCATTAAGGCTCGCACCGAAAGTTCCGTACTGGCCGGGCACCCATTTATAATCTCCAATGGTGCGCTTGCTCACCATTACCAGGCTGCCTAGGCGTCGGATCCGGGTAATGCATGTCCCACCGGACTTCTGATTGACTCTCGTATTGGCGGGGATCATCATCCTTCCGATAGGGTCCACAAATATTGTCCAAGGGACAATGTACCCTTCTTCCCCGTCCCGCATATCCTCGATCGTAAACTCCCGGAGCTCTTTGGGAAGGACATCGCACTCGGAGAGCATGGCCAGGGTGTTGATATCCAGCCCGTCATCATCCGGGGTCCGTGGCTGGTACGGTATCCTTTGAGGCTCTTCCTCCACCGGTTTACAGTTATCACAGAATAATTCGCTGGAAAAGAGAGGCAGTCGTGCCCCACAATCCAAGCAGTGACCTTTAGACGAGAATCGTCCGGCCATTCTTGCCTCCTTTGTTTCAATACAATATGACAAGGTTCAGTTACCCTATATTATACAACCCAATCAACTAGAGGGGGAATATCTTCTTAATGCTCTTGGATATCTTGCTCGTCCACTCTTCTGCCCACTCCTCAGCCTTGATTCTCTTGATCATTTCCTGCCAGCCTGGATTGCCCAGGGTGTTTGCCACGCTGGCCACGGTCGCCGAGCTTACCTTGACATTATTCTTGATGTCCTCATAGCTTCTGCCCTTGTCCAGATACACCGCAATACCCAGTCTCTTTATCATTGCCGTCCTCTCTCCGTCGGTCAAAAGATCACCCATTACCACTTTTAATTCCTCGGGGGTATTTAGCTCCGCCAATATTCCGTACAGCATCTCCGTTAGCTGTTTTTCGATGTTTTTATTAAGCGGGTTCGATGAAAGTTGCATTGTCTGTCCTGATTGATAACTTTACTTATTTAAAGTTATATCACTATCCGCCGCCGGGCGTTTCTTTTCTTTGTGCAAGTAAATTTCCGAGATCAAGAGCAATCCAAATATCAACGAGGCATTCAGCAGACTCCCCAACCCCCAAATTCTCAGGAAAAGAAATACCATTATCCCCACCGTCCATCTGGCCGCCCGCCTGGAAGACATGAACAGTATGGATAGTAACCAGAATATCCCTCCTGCCAAAAGCAGGGTCATTGGCAGATAGCTGCCCGGGAAAAAGAAGTCTCTGATCAACTCCGGGTCTACCTTCCAGATCATCAATCCGATCAACGCCCAATTAATGGCCGCAACCACTAATAGTCGCCCATATCTTTTCTTTCTTTCGTGTATTTTTCGCTCCATTGGTCTAAAATGAATTCAATGTCTATTGATACCATTATTATCTTAGCTTTTCTTCTCCTGGGTTTCATCATTCTTTATAATCTTCTTAAATCCAGGCTTGAAACCACTAAGTCAGACCCTACTCTCACCGCTTGGTTAAAGTCCATCCAGCAATCAATGGATCTAAACTCCAAGTCATCGGCTCAATCTCTCCAGTCAAACTATCGCGAACTCTTCTCCCGCCTCGACCAGGCTACCGCTGTTATATCCGACTTGAAAAAAGAAGCAGGTGCTTTTGGTGAAGTTTCCCGTTCCATGAAAGATCTCCAGGACTACCTCAAGTCACCCAAACTCCGAGGCAACATCGGCGAACAGGTCCTCAAAGATCTCATTGGTCAGATGTTCCCCAAGAGCTCATTTCACCTTCAGTTCCATTTCAAGACCGGTTCCATTGTCGACGCCGCCATCAAAACCCAGTCGGGAATTCTCCCCATCGATTCCAAATTCCCCATGGAGAACTTCCAAAAACTATACTCTGCTACCACCCCCTCGGAAAAGGCCATCGCCAGAGCCGCCTTTACCCGTGACGTCAAAAAACATATCAAAGATATTTCCGGAAAATATATTCTTCCCGAAGAAGGCACTCTGGACTTTGCTCTCATGTACATTCCCTCCGAATCCGTCTACTACGAAATCGTCTCCGATCAGGATATTCTTGATACTGCCCGGGCTGCCAGGGTATATCCGGTCTCTCCCACCACTCTCTACGCTCATTTCCAACCCATCCTCCTCTCCTTTGAAGGTCAGAAGATCGCCGTCAAGACCCAGGAGGTCTTTACTCTCCTCAGAGCCGTCCAAAAAGACTACGAGAAACTAAATGAAAATCTATCTCTCTTGGGAAAACACCTGACCAACGCCTACAACTCTCTCAACTCCACCTCCCAGACAGCCAATCAACTGGGCAACAAACTGGACTCTGCCAGACAGCTAAAGTCAGGCGAGGAAGCTGAATAAAAAAAGGAGCCCCCTC
>Ga0075857_144_pt1 | contig 4419 bp, 4 predicted proteins | sample RifGroF2_FD_67959 | JGI IMG/M metagenome (GOLD analysis project Ga0075857, IMG submission 67959) | Microgenomates (Collierbacteria) bacterium GW2011_GWF2_44_15
GGTATTTTCTGGCTACTCACACTACTAAACGTCAAAAAGGATCCAAAAATGGTCCGGGCATTCTGGGTTAAGACCATTTGGGCATTTGTGATCTTCCTTCTACTTATGTCCCCTCTGGTCCTTTTTGACCTCAAACATCAAGGTCAAAACCTTAATGCCTTTAAAACTTTCTTCGCCGATCGCCAAACGACCATTAATGTTAACCCCGCCAGATCTGACCGTTACCTGCCCGCTATTCAATCGGTAACCTCCGAGCTACTTCTCGGTAGACAAATGACTTACTCGACTCTCACGGCATTCATCATTGCTCTGGTTTCTATCTGGGCATATTTGGGTAAACCAAAAGCCAGAATTGTTGACTTCTTAAAGAGTAAAAAGGACCCTGCCTTAAGTGTTGTCTTCACTTGGATTTTCTTCGGCATTCTCGGACTGGGAGTCTACAAACAACACATCTATGCCCATTACTTCGGCTTCCTCTTTCCTGCGGTTTATCTCCTCGTTGGCTACCTCATCTCATTCCTCTGGAAAAAGGGGATTATATTTAAGATTCTTTCCGCGATCTACCTCATCTTTCTTATCTACTTCCCGCTTCTCAACTCTCCGTTAAGGTTCGAACCCAATAGACAACTCTCCCGCACCGAAGCCGCCGTTGATCTCATCATCAAAGAATCCACCGGAGAGCCTTTTAACTTTGCTCTCATCGCCAAACAAAATTATGATGAATCCTACCGTTATTTCTTTGAGAACAAGAAATCGAAAATGTTCCGGGGGGAAGATTTAGTGACCGAACAGCTCTTCATTATTTGTGAAGATGGAGATACCTGCGCTCCTGAAGGTCACTCACAATATCAAATTGCCATTTTTGGCATCGCCAAGATAGACCGGGAATGGAAGTTGGATCACTTAAGGATTTATCGTTTAATCCACCCCAAGCAATGATTACCACGCCTCAGCCTTTTGTCTGGCTCGACCTCGAGATGACCGACCTGGATCCCCAAAAGGGCACTATTATTGAGATCGCCTCTCTCATTACCGACTTCCAGTTGAACGTCTTAGATGAAGGTCCTGATATTGTTATTCATCAGCCTAAAAAAGTCTTGGATGAAATGGGTAATTGGTACAAGGAGCATTTTACTCAATCCGGTTTACTTGAAGAGATCAAGCTCTCCGACATCACTCTTGATAATGCAGAAAGAAAGACCCTATCTTTCATCAAAAAACACTGTGCCCCCCAATCAGGAGTTCTTGCAGGCTGCTCTGTCCATGTAGACCGGCTATTTCTCTACCATCACATGCCTAAAGTTTATGGCTATCTTCACCACCACATTCTCGACGTAGATACGTTTAAAGAAGCCGCCTTTCACTGGTATCCCAATCTCCCTGAATTCTCCAGGGCGAAAGCCCATCGAGCCCATGACGACATCCTCGATTCAATTGCTGAGTTAAAATACTATAAAGAGAACATCCTCAAAAACCCATGAAACCTAAACTATCCGTTGTCATCACCAACTATAACGAAAAAGAGAATCTACAAAGAGGAGTTCTGGAACAAATGCACCAGTATCTTAAGAGTGTCGATTTTTCCTGGGAAGTCATCATCAACGACGATGGCTCGACCGATGGGGGAGACCAGATCATCAAGAAATTTGTTGAAAAGAATAAAGACTTCAAGCTGATCCATGGGAGCCACGGAGGAAAAGCCGCAGGTTTATTAAACGGTATTAAACATGCCACAGGAGAGATCATTCTCACCACCGATATGGATCAGTCAACTCCACTGAATGAGTTTGATAAGCTCTACCCCTGGTTTGGTAAGGGATACGACGTAGTCTTCGGTTCAAGAGGCAAGCTGAGAGAAAACTTCCCCTGGTATCGACAACTTACCTCTTGGGGTTTCCGAACGGTTAGAAGTATTTTTCTTTTAAGGCATGTCTCCGACACCCAGTGCGGCTTCAAGGCATACAAGTCGGAAGTATTAAAAAGGATCTTCCCGAAACTTGAAGTACTAAAAAACAATCTTTCCAAAGGTTGGGTGGTCTCCGCCTTTGACGTAGAGCTTCTCTACATGGCCGAAAAAGTCGGCGCCAATCTTAAAGAAGTTGAGGTCAAATGGAGAGATGAAGATACCTCCACCGGCAAGCAAAGGAACTTTGTCAAAGAATCAGTCGACATGTTAAAACAAATACTCATGGTCAAGATGAACGATTCTGCCGGAAAATATGAAAAAATTTAAAATTGCCACGGTAATCTTTGTCGTCTCCGCTATGCTTTTTGCGATCTTTCGTCTCGTAAATCTCACCTCCATCCCGGTCTTTGTCGACGAGGCGATATATATTCGCTGGTCTCAAATAATGAAGGCCGAAGCAACCCTTCGTTTTTTACCCCTATCTGACGGTAAACAACCTCTGCAGATGTGGCTGACCATTCCTTTCCTGAAATTTTTCTCAGATCCTCTGATAGCCGGTCGTTTGGTCTCAATCATTGCCGGCGTGGGCAGTATGGTCGGACTGGCTTTTTTGACGTTTCTTCTTTTTGATTCTGTTTTATTAGCCTCCATCTCCTCTCTGATATACGTTATTCTTCCATTCACTGTGTTCTTTGATCGAATGGCCTTGGTCGATAGCCTCCTGGCAATGTTTGGTATCTGGACCTTATCCTTGTCGATCCTCTTCGCGAAAACTCGCCGTCTTGATCATGCCATGTTTGTAGGTTTTTCTCTTGGTGGTGGACTCATTACCAAGTCACCGGCGATCTTTTTCTATGTTTGGCTGGTAGTGTCATTTCTCTTTTTCAATAATTTCTCTGAAATAAAAAAGAATATAAAAAACATTCTGTTCGGCGCCTTAGCGATAATTATCATCTCTCAAGGGATCTATTCGATACTCAGACTGGGACCGGGATTCGGTATGATCGGCTCACGAAATCAAGATTATGTATTTTCGTTTTCGGAAGTCCTGACCCATCCTCTGAATCCTTTTGTCGGCAATATCAAGACCACCTTTACTTGGCTGTGGCTACTATTCACCCCCACCGTATTGGTAACCCTGGTTTTAGGGTTTTTCGATAAGAAAAAAATTAAGGGGACTCTGCTTCTTTTAACGGCAGGGATCATCCCTATTATTGCTCAAGCATCAATTGCCAAAGTTTATACCAGTCGTTACGTTCTATATGCCGTTGATCTTTTTATCCCGATAATCGCTGTTGGTCTATTGTGGTTGGCTAGCAGAAAGGGTACTCTCATCAAAGCTATCATCCCCATCATTATTGCTGTACCGATAGTGATGTCGGCAATGCTTCTGATCGATCCCTCGAAGGTGCCTATGTCATACGACATGAGAAGTGGTTACCTGGAGGAATGGGCTGCAGGGTGGGGTCAAAAAGAAGTGGCTGAATATTTAATTGACCTTGAAAGGCAGGGTAACAAGATTGTCGTCTTTACCGAAGGTTTTTTTGGAACCTTACCTGATGGACTTCAGATATATACGGAAGGACACAAAGACATAATCATTGTCGGTAGCCCACCCGATGTGAATCGTCTTCCGGAAGGCCTCGTCAATACCAGCCTGGAAAATAAAAGATTCCTTCTTATCAACAAAAGCCGCAACCATCTTCCCCCTGCCGAATTGGAAAAACTTACCCTTATTTCCGAGTATCCCAAGACAGAGAGACTTGATGGCACCAGGGAATATCTCCAGTTTTGGCAACTCAAATGAAACGACTCCTGCCATACATATTAGTCATTCTTCTCTCACTGCCCACCGTCATCAGTCTTATGCGACCGGGCTACTTTCCCATGCATGATGACTTGCAGGCAGTCAGGGTCTTCGGTATGACCGAGTGCTTTAAGGAATTTCAGATACCTTGTCGTTGGGTAGCAGACATGGGCTATGGTTATGGTTACCCGCAGTTCAACTACTACGGTCCTCTGCCTTACTATCTAATGTCTCTGATAAATCTGCTTGGAGTCGGCATCTTTGACTCGGTAAAAATAGGCTTTGCTCTCTCCCTAGTATTAGGGAATCTCACCATGTTTGCTCTGGCAAAAAAGATCTTTGGGAGTACGGCCTCAGCTCTCCTCTCCGCCTTTGTCTACGCCTACGTTCCTTATAGAGCCTCCGACCTCTATTCTCGTGGTGCTATGGGGGAGTCGTGGGCCTTTGTCTTCATGCCCCTTATCTTATTAGGAATAAAAAGGCTGGTAGAAAAACCAAATGTTAAGAGTCTCGCTTTAACGGGAGTATTCTGGGGTCTGCTTATGGCTACCCACAACGTCACTACTCTGATCTTTACTCCCTTTGCTCTTTTGTGGGGAGTGTTACTGTTCATCCAAAAAGAAGGGGATCTGGTCAAAAAAATATTTGCTTCGGTAAAGTGGCTATCCCTCTCCGTCTTATGGGGGAGTGCTTTGTCGGCCTTTTT
>Ga0075857_149_pt1 | contig 3831 bp, 3 predicted proteins | sample RifGroF2_FD_67959 | JGI IMG/M metagenome (GOLD analysis project Ga0075857, IMG submission 67959) | Microgenomates (Collierbacteria) bacterium GW2011_GWF2_44_15
GCAAAGAACCACAGCGCAAAGATGATGGCTAATATCAAGGGGACAAGATTCTTCTTCTGTTTAAGTGATTTTGGAAAATTAGATGCGAAATCTTTCCAGTAGACCAGGGTAAGGAGACCGAAGTTGAGTGGGGTAAGAAGTTTAGCGGCCTGATATGAAAGAAAAGAGGCAATGGCGAAAATAAGTGCGGGTGCGATTGACGATTTCCTTTTTAGGAATCTTAACCAGTAGTAAAGGCCGAACATAAGAAGAGTGGAGAATACATTTGTTTCCCAAGCCCCTCGGGAAAAATGTACATGCCAAGGAGAAACGGCTAAAGCGAGAGCAGCAAAAGAGGCCAAAAGATTCTTTTTCCCCTCCTTTTCGAATAACTCCGCAATTAGAAGATAGACACCCAGGATAGCCAGGGTACCAAACAGAACAGAGGGAAAGCGAATTCCAAACTCAGTCAAGCCAACCGCGGCAATGCTGGGAATTGCGAGGTAAATATATAGACCCGGTTTGTAATCACCGAAGCTCTTAAAAATTAAGGGGAGAGTTGTGCCGAATTCATCTTTGCCGGAGCTGCCTCATCCCAAGTCAACCCATTGGGTAAGTCACTCAGGTTGTATACGCGAAGTCCGAATCCAATGATGAGAGCGAGGATCAATAACCAGTATTTCTTCATGGTATAGAGGCTATTATAAAAGCAACACGGCCATCAATAAACTCGATCACCTTTAATTCCTTGGCATTGTCCGGTAGTCGGTTGAAAGTAGTTACGAGAAGCGATTTATTTGTTTTCAGTTCTCCCCCGCTTTCAAGCTTAATAGACTCCATCGTTTCTCCCCTGAGTGGTATTTCCCAGTCGTTGACAAAATAGTACTTTCCTATCTTGTCGGTCCAGAACCAATCCGATTTTTCAAAACGGATGTTATCTCCTCCCGGTTGGATCGATGATGGATCCAGTTGGTTGTAGAAGGCGTAGAAAATATGTGGTTCTCCATATTTTTTAGTGATGATAATCTGATCATATTTGCTCTCATTAGTCTTCAAATATTCAAATAGTTCTTTATATCCGTATTGCCAAGAGTCGGAATAATAATACGAATAGTCTCCATAATAGGTTTCGAGATAACGATAAAGGGCGAGAGACGCGGATAGGATGACTGTCACCAAGACAATAGTTTTCAGGAGAAGGCGAATTTTTTTGAGTAACAAAATTATCCCGAGTGCAGCTAATATCGTGACCGCCGGGATGAAGGGATTTGGCCTGAGTGCCTGAGGAGGGTCAGCAGTAAGTGAGGCGGCCAGAGGAGACAGCAGGAACCAAGCGACGAGAAATAAAGCTTCTCTTTCTTTTTTCAGAGATATAAGAGCCAGCATGCCGACTAACGCGAGAATTGTAGTCGGAAGAGAATATAAGTTCTTAATGGGGATGGCAAATTGTGTCTGAGCCCCTTTCCACTGATAAAGGAATTGCGGGGTGAAATAGTTAAGGTAATTTTTGATTACTGTCGTAGTGAAATAGACCGGACGATTGTGAATTAGTCTTGACAGAGGAGCCGGAAGATTAGAATTTACACGACTTTGTCCGATCTGAAAAACAACATTTTCATTGAGTATTTTCAACTTACTATATCTGGCAGTTCCGGTTCCCGATATTACCTGGAAAACAACCAAACCAAAAAAGAGGATGAAGAGGGCGGCCGAGAGAAGAACTGCTTTTGTGGTTTTTAGCTGTTTTCTAAAAAGTAAAATGAATACTAATAAGAGGGCAGGCACGAATACTCTGGCAGTGTTGTAGGTGTGAAGTGATAGGCCAAGAAAGACTGCCGCGGGAAGGAGTGATGAGGATTTTTTAAGTCCCTGATGGAGAAAATAGAAACCAAAAATTATCAGGGTCAGACTTAAGTTGGCCTCGAGAGCGGGTCGAGAAATAAAGACGTGCCAAGGCATAAGTGCGAGGATCAATGAGGCGAGATGACCGAGGTTGATATCAATTTTATGAATTTTTGCTTTTTTCTCAGGGAAAAGAGAGTTCGCCAATAGATAGATACCGGGAATTGCCAGGGTGCCTGCGAGAGCAGAGATGAAACGGACAGCAAATGTATTGAGGCCAAAAAAAACAACTGGAATAATGGTGAGATAAATATAGACAGGAAGCTTGAAGTCACCAAAGGCCTTGAATATTAGTGGCATAACCGTCCCCCATTCGTCTTTGCCGGTTTTTAAAATAGAAAAAGCATTATATCCATGACTGACTTCGTCCCAGTTGAGTGATACCGGGAAATCCGCCAATCTGTAGAATCTGATGACTGCTGCCGCCAGGGTAATAGCGGCAATGATAATTAAATTGCTTTTATTTTTTAACATAGGAAAGAATATAGAATGCCGGAGTGTCGTCAGGATAGTCTACCCTATCTAAAACATTGAGGGCAAAATTGGGGTTATATTTTTCAGTCTTAATGACTACCAGATTGCCAGGGATCAGGTCAGACGACGGGTCAAAAGATTTAAAGGTAAATTTTCCCAGTTCGTATTCGTTGATCATGTCTAGGAATAATAGATTTTTCTTTTCTATCACCGGCCACCATTCTTTTGAAAAATCCTGGTAGAAAGAGGGGTCCATTTTTGTATAGAAAGCGATAAATACTTGAGACTGACTTCCTCGATCAATAATCACTCTAGAATATTGGGGAGAAAGCTTTTCAATCTTAGTCACTAACTCCCGGTAACCATAGAGCAGTGACTCGGGATATTTTATGGGAGAGGTAAAGAAATAAAGATTCAGATATGAAATGACGGAAACAGTGACGATAAATGAGGTTAAAATAATTGAAATTTTCTTAAACTTAGAAGGGATTAATTTTAATAATTCCCAAAAGCCAAGAGCGGCAACAATTTCCCATAGCCCCAGCAGTGAACCTACTCTATTCGGTCGGTAGCCATCTTTTGTCAAAGCAGCGGGGATGATACCAATGAACAACCAGATAAGAATAATCTTTTTTGCCGGGTGATTAATTCTTATGAGTGCATATAGACCGTAAACAACAAGAGGGAGCATAAACAAATAGAGGAGCCCATTTCCTGGAAATACCGAGTAGGTAATTTCTCTTCCCCCTTCAGTAAACCAAAATGAGGGAGACAGGTATGAAACGTAATTGTTTATAAACTGCTGAACGGTAAATGTAACCTTATTAGAGAATATTCGGGAAAGTTGGGGTGAGACACTATTTAAATCTGAATAGTACTGTTCTCGTTTTATACTCTCAAGACTTTCGGCTGAGAAGTTGCTAATGATCAAATCCTTACCTCTGACATTACCCGGCCCCCAAAATGTATCGGTAAAAATTGGAGCGGCAAATATCAAAAAGATAACTGCAAAGGATATATAGCCTTTTAGGTTGGATGATATTTTCTTGAAATTCAATATTGAATATGCCGCTAAAAAAATCGGCATCTCCATCGAAGAAGCCATGGAGTTTACTGAAGGCTTTGTTCGCGAACTTGTCGAAGAGACCTTCGGTGACAAACCGGCAAAGCAGAATTAGTTCGTTGCTCCGAAAAACGACAGGGTGAGTTCAATTGATGAACTCCTAAACGGGTAATTGCACCACTCTCGAAAGAGACATGGACAGAACAAGAACCGTTCCCCTCGTTCCACTAGGACAACATGGCCGCATCATTCTAACGAGTGGTGCGGCTTTTCTATTTTCAAAAAATCAAAAAAGGGCTATTAGAAAAATAAAGAAATATTCAAATTTTCTCTTTTGTGAAACCAGATATTCGGTGTTGGACGATGTTTTGCCGACGAAGTAAATTACAAATTATTTTATTAGAAAAAACTTT
>Ga0075857_128_pt2 | contig 1166 bp, 2 predicted proteins | sample RifGroF2_FD_67959 | JGI IMG/M metagenome (GOLD analysis project Ga0075857, IMG submission 67959) | Microgenomates (Collierbacteria) bacterium GW2011_GWF2_44_15
ACCCTCGCCACCAAGGTCACCAGGATCCTTATTACCCTGTCACTATTGATCATCATCGCCGATATTCTCCTCAACTCAAACTTTTCTCCCATGGCTCAGATTGGCAGAGTCACTCTGATTGCTATCTTGCTCCTCGTCTCCTATCAATACGGTGGTTTTGTCAAGAAATAAAAACTCATGAGACAAACAAAGCTGCAAATAATAGATAGCAGTCTTTTCCTCTATGGAGCCATTGTCACCTTCATTCTCACCATCACTGCCTTTTTCAATCTTAAAACTCAGAACAGCCTGATCACTCTGATACTTTTTCTCCCTGTGACTATCTACTTTGTCATAAAAATCATCTCCGATCTGAAAAAGTCCCTTCTCAAACTCCTCAATATTGACCAAAAGAAACATCCCTACTTCGGCCAGTTCTCCCTCTCCACTTTTATCAGTCAATCCGAACCCACCTTCCTGATCAACCTTGCCCTTCTTTCATTGGCGGTCGCCCTGATCCTTTTCCGGATTAGTATAGAGATTAACCAATGAAATCTGACAGAGTTCTCATCATCTACAGTTTTCTGGCCTGCGCCTTTCTCATGGCCGTCGGTATTTTCTCTGCACGTAGTAGTGGACAACTGCTCGCCAGCTTCATCTATCTCCCCTTAGTCTTTTTCTTTGGTACCAAAATATTCCACTGGTTACTCGCTAAAACTGTCACCAGAGTCGTGGTTCAAAACAAGGTTCTCCCTGGTCCGGCATCAAATAATGCCCAAGTAGTCTCTTCCCCTACCGACCCTGAATCTGATGAAGAAGGCGTTACCGACAAAGACAAACGTCTCTTCCTTAAACTCATCGGCACCACCGGCATTTCACTTCTTCTCTTGGCTCTTTTTAGCCGAAGAGCCCGTGACACATTCCTTGGTGGTGGAGTGGCCGCCGGTCCGGACGTGGTCGGGGTCAAAGACACCACCGGCAATTACGAGATCAGCGAAATTGACGATGAGGGCACACCGGTACACTTCGGCTACGTTAAAAAGACGGGCGCTTGGTACATCATGCAATACAATAACGGCAACTTCCGCTATACCAAAGGAGATAAAAATTTCTCTGCGAATTGGAGTAAGCGGACCGAACTAACATACGGTTACTTCAACGATATCTTCAGTTAAACAAACCGACGT